>Ga0208849_1000147_pt1 | contig 68889 bp, 58 predicted proteins | sample NGESurdeep072012_10_FD_184470 | JGI IMG/M metagenome (GOLD analysis project Ga0208849, IMG submission 184470) | Arctic peat soil microbial communities from Barrow, Alaska - NGEE Surface sample 53-3 deep-072012 (SPAdes) | ecosystem: Environmental > Terrestrial > Soil > Wetlands > Peat ...
ACCGACTTTGCCACCGACTGGGATCACACCGACCCGCGTTGGGTGAACGACCCGTATCCCATCTGGGAAGACCTTCGTGAGACCTGTCCCGTGGCCCACACGGATCGCTACGGCGGCGGCTGGTTTCCCACGACGCACGAGATGGTCACTTCAATCGCGAACGACACCGAGCACTTCACGAGTCATCAAGTGGTCATCATCCACACTAAGAACCCCGAGTTCGCGCCGCCCGCGCCAATCGGCGGCGCGCCGCCCATCACCTCGGACCCGCCCTTTCACCAGTTCGCGCGACGTTTGATCCTGCCGGCCTTCGCGCCGGGTCCCGTGAACGCCATTGAACCCCAGGTACGCGCACTGTGCGCAAAGCATCTCGACGCGCTCGGCGACGCCAAAGAATTTGACGCGGGGGCGCAGTACGCGCAGTACATTTCACCCGGCGTCATCGGCACGATGTTGGGCTTTCCCGAAAAGGACGAGGATCTCTTTCGTGAGTTCGTGCACCTCGTGCTCGACCTCGTGGACTTACGCCCCGAAGAGCGTGCCCCGCTCTTCGAGCCCATGACTGACTACTTCAACGCCCAGATTGAAGATCACCTCACCAACCCGCGAGACGACTTTACGAACTACCTCTTGAACGTCGAGTTCAATGGCGAGAAACTCTCGCGCGAACACGTGCGCGGCACCATGGTCTTAACGCTGGTCGCGGGTATCGACACCACCTGGTCGGCCATTGGCGCTGCGATCTGGCACTTAGCGAAGAATCCTTCAGACTTGGCACGCCTCGTCAATGAACCCGAACTGTTGCCCGTCGCCGTCGAAGAGTTCCTTCGCTACTACGCACCCGTGACGATGGCGCGTCTCGTCAAAGAGGACATGGACTTCTACGGCGCGGCGATGAAGAAAGACGATTGGATCCTGCTCGGTTTTCCGGCCGCCAACCGCGACCCCGAGGCGTTCGTCGACGCGGACAAGTTCATCATCGACCGAGCGATCAATCGCCACGCGGCCTTCGGTCTCGGCATTCATCGTTGCGCTGGATCGAACCTGGCGCGCATGGAACTGCGCGTCGCGATTGAAGAGTTCATCGCGCGCTTCTCGACGTTCGAACTCGCCGACTCGAGCGCCGTCACGTGGGCGCCGGGTCAAGTACGAGGGCCGCGCAGTATTCCACTTCGTGTTCTTGCCTAGCGACTAGAGCCCGAAGTTCGGGGGAACCTTCTTCCAGAGCTTCGCCATCCACGCTTCGACGTCGTTGGCGTCGCGGGGCAGACCGGCGGAGAGGTTCTTCGAGCCCGTCGCGGTAACGAGCACGTCGTCCTCAATGCGCACGCCAATACCTCGGTACTCTTCGGGCACCGTGAGGTCGTTCTCTTGAAAGTAGAGACCGGGTTCGACCGTGAGCACGTAGCCCTCGCGCAGTTCACCGGCGTAGTAGGTCTCGGCGCGCGCGTTGGCGCAGTCGTGCACGTCCAGACCCAGCATGTGGCTTGTGCCGTGGAGCGTGTAGCGACGATAGAGCTGACGATCCTTGCGCAGGGCCGTCGCGGGTTCTTCTTTCAAGATGCCCAGCTCGTGGAGTCCTTCGGCTAAAACCTTCATCGCGGCGTCGTGGGGCGCCTGGAAGGGTACGCCGGGCTTCACCGCGGCGATGCCGGCCGACTGCGCGGCGAGGACGAGTTCGTAAACGCGACGTTGCGCCGCAGAGAACGTACCGTTGATCGGCATCGTGCGCGTGACGTCAGCGGTGTAGAGGTTGTGACACTCGACGCCAGCGTCAAGGAGCAGGAGATCCCCACTTCGCACGACGCCGTTGTTGCGCGTCCAGTGCAGCGTCGTTGCGTGTGAACCACTCGCGGCGATGGTGTCGTAACCGACGTCGTTGCCCTCGACGCGGGCACGCAAGTTGAAGATGCCCTCGATGACCCGTTCGCCTCGACCTTCCGCCGTTGGCAGCGCCCGAACGACGTCCTCGAATCCCTTCACCGTGTAGTCAATGGCTAGTTGCAGTTGCGCGATCTCGAAGTCGTCTTTCGTGAGTCGCAGTTCACTGAGCGCCGTGGCGAGTTCGGTGTCGCTCTCGTTGGCCTCGTTTAACGCGTCGACACTTGCGTCAAAGTCGCGCAGAGTCACGACGTTCGTGGCGCCGAGCGAGGCGAGGTCCTTCTCGAGTCGCTCGAGCGGGGCGGCGTCAATGTCGTAGAAGAGTGCTGACTCGTCTTCACCGCGCCGTGGCCCGACCCACAACTCGCCGTACCTCGCGTCGGTGAAGAACTCGTGAGTGTGAAAGTCGCGTCGGTGAGGAACGTAGAGGGTAGACGTCGATCCGGCCGCGCTCGGCGCAATCACCAGCACTGCGTCAGGTTCGTCACACCCGGTGAGGTAGAAAAAATCGGTCCCGGCGCGAAATCGGTAGTCGGTGTCGTTAGCGCGCGTCTTGTAGTTGCCGGTTGGGACAATGATCGTCTTGTCGGGGAACTGCTCGGCGAGTTTCTGGCGACGTGTTTTTGCGTACGCCGCGCCGGGGTGCACTTCACTCGGGGTCTCTGACGTGGCCCAGTTCGAGGTCATGAGGTCGTAAAAGACGCGAGGACTTGGCGGGCGATGTGGCCCCACCCACACCCAGTGTTCGGACACTGGGTGCTCTTCAGAGACGTCAGGTTCTGGTATTTCGAATTCTTCGCTCACGCCGCCAGAATACTCCTGCTCTGCGTATGCTCGCCTCATGGATATCTCGATTCGTCGCGACGGTTCGGTCGCGATTCTCACCTGGAATGACGGTGAGAATCGTATAAACGCCGACTCACTAGAGCGCCTTAACGCGCTGCTCGATGAACTCGAAGTCACCGAGGGACCTCTGTCGGTCGTGCTGACGGGGGTGGGCAAGTTCTTTTCGAACGGTCTCGACCTCGAGCGCTTTGGCGCGAACCCGGCGGAGTTCTCGGCCACGCTCGAAGAGCTCGAACGTACGATTGGTCGCCTCTTTCTCTTTCCGACCTACACCGTCGCGGCGCTGAACGGACACACGTTCGCGGGCGGCGCGTTGCTGTCGTGCTCGTTTGACTACCGCGTCATGCGAGAAGACCGCGGTTATTGGTGTATGAACGAAGCCGAGATCGGTCTCGCGCTCGACCACAAGCTGTGGTCCATCATCAATCACCGGCTGCCCAAGGCCACGGCCACCGTCGCCGCCACGACCGCGAAGAGATTCAACGGCCCCGATGCTCTCGGGGCCGGCATAGTCGAGGCGGTCGCGAGCGAAGACGAGGTTTTGCGCCACGCGATTGAGGTGGCGTCTCGCTACGCAACGCTCGACCGAGCGACACTGTTGAGGCACAAGCTCTTGGCTCACGGTGACGAAGCCACGCTCTTGGGTTTCAAAAAGTAAGGGAACCGTGGCTAAACAATTTGACATGGCGTCACTCGAAGGCTTTCGTCGTGACACCTTCGTCGCGAGCTCCAAGAAGTCCCACGACATCTATCGCGCGGGATCGGGACCGGCAGTCATTGTCATCCACGAGGTTCCGGGATTGACGCCACTGGTCGCGGCGTTTGGTCGAAAGGTCGCCGAGCGAGGCATGACGGCCGTCATGCCCGACCTCTTCGGCACGCCCGGACGAGTCCCGAGTGGCGGCTATCTGTTGGCGTCCGTTGCGAAGGCGTGCGTTAGCCGTGAGTTCACGGTGCTCGCCACCAACAAGACGAGTCCCATCACGAAATTTCTTCGAGAACTCGCGACGCACGAGCACGAAAGTTGCGGTGGCTCGGGCGTGGGCGTTGTTGGAATGTGTTTGACCGGTGGTTTCGCTTTGGCGATGAGTGTGGATGAGACCGTTGTCGCCCCCGTTCTCAGTCAACCCGGCTTACCGATACCAACGGGTGCGAAGCGAAAGGCGGCACTCGGTATCTCTGATGACGATCTCGCGAAAGTAAAGCGACGCAGTGACGCCGGGCTTTGTGTGATGGGGCTTCGTTTCAGTGGCGACCCCGGCTCGCCAGCCGAGAGGTTCGCGACGCTTCGTCACGAACTCGGGTCCAATTTCATTGGTGTGGAGATTGATTCATCCAAGGACAATCCTTGGGGATACCGCAAAGGTGCGCACTCGGTACTGACCGAGGACTACTCCGACGAAGAAGGTTCACCCACTCGGCAAGCTCTCGAGGACGTCCTTTCGTTTTTGTCGACTCGCCTCGGTGTCATTCCTACCTCTTGAAGAGCGCCGACCTAGAGCGGTGAAATCTCCTACGTGCCGAGCCCCAACTTGATCAAGGTTCCTCTACGGGATACGGGCCCCGGAGCGTTCGCTGTCTCTAGTGACCAACGTGCCATTTGGCGCAGGTACCACATCGATAGACGCTCATCTCTTCGCCACCGCGCTTGACCATGAGTCGAGCGCCGGCTTCGGCGGCGTCGCGACTCTCGTAGGACTTTTTGGGCTGTCCGCGTGCTGTCGTGTGCGCACGCGGACCTCGGCGCAGCGAGGTTCCGGTCTTTCTATTTCGATCTCCGTAACGACCGGACCAGAAGAAGACGAGGAGTAGCAACGCCACGGCGGCGACCAACACTCCAATGGTGGTCATGGCTCGTCAGTGTTCGTGAGCGACGTCAACACGGAGAGAACTGGACACAAGGTCCCGCCAAGACACGCAGGCGCGGTCGAAAACTTTCGATGGTCGACATGGAGGACTCCTCGTTACATCGCTTCGCTCACACTACGTCAACGAGTAAAACGAATGGTGCAGTGTGAGTACGAAGGCGTAACTAGATCCAACCTTGATCGCGAGCAATCTGCTCGACGTCGCCGATGCGCATGCCCGTTCGGTGTTGCAACGTGCGAATGAGCCCGCCGGCTTCGTAGAGGGATTCGTGCGTTCCGGTGTCGAGCCACGTGGTCGCGCGTGAGAGAATCTCGGCGCGAAGTTCGCCGCGCTCGAGGTAGGCGTTATTGAGCGCGGTGATCTCGAGTTCACCACGAGCACTTGGCTTCAACTGGCGAGCGAAGTTCGAGGCCCGTTCGTCGTAAAAGTAGATGCCCGGCACGGCGTAACTACTCTTTGGCGCGGCGGGCTTCTCCTCAATTGAGAGCACCTTGCCCGCGTCGTCGAACTCAACGACGCCGTAGGCCGAAGGGTCGCTGACTTGGTAGGCGAAGATGAGTGCTCCTTCGACTTTGGTGTTTTGTTGAAGGTGCGTGCCAAGTCCCGGGCCGTAGAAGAGATTGTCGCCCAGGATGAGCGCGCACTTGTCACCGTCTAAGAACGCTTCGCCCAAAATCAGCGCTTCGGCCAAGCCGTTCGGCGCTTCTTGCACAACGTAGGAGATCTTCATGCCGAGCTTGGAGCCGTCGCCGAGCAGGCGAGTAAACGCGTCCTGGTCGTGTGGCGTCGTGATGAGAAGAATTTCACGAAGTCCACTCAGCATCAGTGTGCTCAACGGATAGAAAATCATTGGCTTGTCGTAAATGGGCAGCAACTGCTTAGAGACCGCGCGCGTGATGGGATGAAGGCGCGTGCCGGTGCCGCCAGCCAAAACGATTCCCTTCACTCCATTAGTATAGAAGTCCGGTAAGCCCTTTCTAAAGGTCGAGGTTCTGTCATGCGCGTAGTGATTACAGGGGCCGCCGGGTTTATCGGCTCACGTTTAAGCGAGCTGGTCGTTGAGAACGCTGAGCGTCTCGGCTACAACGACGTTGTCTTACTTGACGCACTTACGTACTCTGGTCGTCTCGAGAATCTTGACGAGGTTCGACAAGACTCGCGCGTTACCTTCGTCAGAGGAAACATCACCGATCCCTTGGTGACGGAAGAAGTGCTTCGCGGTGCGCACGCTGTCATACACCTCGCCGCGGAGAGTCACGTCGACCGGTCCATCACTGGAGCGCGTCTCTTCTTTGAAACGAACGTTATGGGAACCCAGCAACTTCTCGAGAGCGCGCGCGGCGCGGGCGTCGAGCGCTTCGTGCACGTGTCGACCGACGAGGTCTATGGGTCAATTGATGAGGGTACCTGGTGCGAAGACCACATCCTCGAGCCCAACTCGCCCTACTCCGCGAGCAAGGCCGGCTCGGACTTAGCGGCACTCGCGTACCACCGCACCTTTGGCATGAACGTGATGGTGACGCGTTGCTCGAATAATTACGGTCCTCGACAGTTTCCCGAAAAGCTGATCCCGCTTTTCGTGACGAATCTCTTTGACGGGATCAAGGTTCCGCTCTATGGCGATGGTGAGAACGTTCGCGACTGGCTCTTCGTCGACGACCACTGTCGCGGCATCCTTCGCGTGCTGGCCGGTGGTCGTGCGGGCGAGATCTACAACATCGGCGGTGGACGAGAACTCTCGAACATCGAAATCACTCGAATGCTGCTCGATCTGTGTGGCGCTGATGAGTCGATGATCGAACCCGTGGCCGACCGCCTCGGTCACGACCGTCGTTACAGCGTTAACTGGACCAAGCTCCACGACGAACTCGGCTACCAACCAGAGACTTACTTCGAAGAGGGACTCGCGCGCACGGTGAAGTGGTACCGCGACAACGAGTCGTGGTGGCGCCCACTCAAGGGGCCGACATCGTGAAGCTCACCGAACTTTCGATTCCCGGGCTCTTCTTGTTGGAGTCACCGGTGTGGAGCGACACGAGGGGATTCTTTCGTGAGTGGTACAAGCGCGGCGATTTCGAAGAGAGCGTCGTGAACTTTCCCATTCAACAGGGCAGCTTTTCAACGTCCAGGCGCGGCGTTATACGAGGACTGCACTACTCGATCGCGCCCGAAGGGCAGGCCAAACTCGTTACCTGCGTCTTCGGTGAACTCGACGACGTCATCGTCGATATTCGCGTGGGCTCACCAACCTTTGGACAGGTCGAAGTGATTCATCTCGCCGCTAATGAAGAGCGCTCGGTCTTGGTTCCCGTCGGTGTGGCGCACGGGATCTGTGTAACGAGTGAACTCGCGGTGCTGACGTACCTCTTGTCGTCACCTTTTAACGCGCCGATGGAACTCGAGATTGATCCCTTCGATCCCGCGATCAACGTGCCGTGGACACTTTCGGGTGAGCCACTCATCAGCGAGAAGGATGCCGCGGCACCGACCCTCGATGAGCGCCGCAGGGCTAATGAACTGCCCATCTACGTTGCGGCCTCTCATTAGGCGTCATTGAGCCTTCGTTGCTAGCGTTAGTCAGGTGAGTACCGCCCCTCTACGCCTTGTGACAAGCGATGAGCGAGGCGTGCAACTATTCAGTGGCTCGACGCGTCCTTCGATTGCGTCGGAGAGCCAACTCAAAGCCTTGCTTGGTGGGCTTTCGGGCATTGACGCCGTTGGCGCCGAGGCCCGCGCGGCCAAACTCGCCACGAGATCGTTGAAGAAGTCGGCCAAGTTGGCTGCAATCGACTTAGCGATTTCCATGGTGGACCTGACGACGTTAGAGGGTGCTGACACGCCCGGACGCGTCACGTCGCTCTGCACCAAGGCCATGCACCCCGACCCGTGCGACGCCAGCGTGCCCAGCGTGGCCGCGGTCTGCGTCTATCCCGACCTAGTCGCCCACGCGCGAAGCGTTCTCGGCTCCTCGACGGTAGCGGTCGCGTCGGTGGCGACGGCCTTTCCTTCGGGTCGAGCGTCACTGAAGGTGAAGTTGCTGGACGTGCAAGAGGCCGTGAGTGCCGGCGCCGACGAAATTGACATGGTGATTGACCGAGGGGCTTTTCTTTCAGGGCGGGTCGGTCAAGTCCTCGACGACGTCGTCGCGGTGAAGGCGGTATGTGGGCGTGCGCACTTAAAGGTGATTCTAGAGACTGGTGAGTTGGTCACCTACGACAACGTGCGACGAGCGAGTTGGATTGCGATGCTCGGCGGCGCGGACTTCATCAAGACCTCGACGGGCAAGGTGTCAGTCAACGCGACCTTGCCGAACGCTCTCGTAATGCTCGAGGCCGTGCGCGACTTCGGCGAAGCGACGGGACAACTCGTCGGGGTCAAGGTCGCCGGTGGCATTCGCAGTACTAAGGACGCACTTCGTTACCTCGTGGTCGTCAACGAGACCGCCGGTTCGGCGTGGCTCACTCCGGAGCGTTTTCGCTTCGGTGCGTCATCGCTCCTCAACGATCTCTTGATGCAGCGACTCAAGCAACACCGGGGCGCCTACGTTCGCTCCGATGAGTTCAGCGGGGACTGATGAGCGGCGACCTGACACGCTCGACCCTGGGTTCACTCTCCTACGACCCAGCGCCCGAGTCGGCCGCCATTGCGCGCCTGAAGCCGGAGTACGGACTCTTCGTCGACGGTGCGTTTAGTGATCCTTCGTCGCACGAACTGTTTTTGACTCTCAATCCCGCGACCGAAGAGCCACTCGCGAGCGTCGCGCTCGCCTCGCGCGCTGACGTGGACCGGGCGGTACTCTCGGCGCGACGCGCTTACGACAAGGTCTGGTCCAAGACGACTGGTGGCGAACGTTCAAAGTACCTCTTTCGCATCGCCCGCCTCATCCAAGAGCGCGCCAGGGAGTTCGCCGTCGTCGAGACTCTCGATAACGGCAAGCCCATTCGCGAGTCGCGCGACGTTGATATCCCACTCGCCGCGGCGCACTTCTTCTACTACGCCGGTTGGGCCGACAAGCTCGACTACGCCGGCTTTGGACCCGACCCGAAGCCGCTGGGCGTCGCCGGACAGATAATCCCCTGGAACTTCCCACTCCTCATGGCCGCGTGGAAGCTCGCCCCCGCACTCGCGGCGGGCAACACTTGCGTCTTGAAACCCGCTGAAACGACGCCACTGTCCGCGTTGCTGCTCGCCGAGATTCTCCAACAGGCCGAACTGCCGCCGGGCGTCGTGAACATCATCACGGGCGACGGATCGACGGGGGCGGCGCTGGTGGATCATCCCGGCGTCGACAAGATCGCTTTCACGGGTTCCACCGAAGTGGGCCGACTCATCCAACAGCGTGTCGCCGCCAGCCACAAGCACCTCACGCTCGAGCTCGGTGGCAAGGGCGCGAACATTGTCTTTGAGGACGCCCCGATCGACGAGATGATCGAAGGCATCATCGACGGCATCTTCTTCAATCAAGGGCACGTCTGTTGCGCGGGGTCTCGACTGTTGGTCCAAGAGTCAGTGGCTGATGAGGTGTTGCGCCGTCTCATTCGCCGCGTCGATCAACTGCGCGTCGGTGATCCCTTAGATAAAAACACTGACGTGGGCGCTATTAACTCCGCGGCCCAGTTAGCTCGAATTGAAGAACTCACCGCGTACGGCGAACACGAGGGCGCGACGCGCTACACGAGTTCGTGCGCGCTGCCCGATAAGGGGTACTGGTTCGCGCCGACGGTCTTCGCCGACGTTGCCCAGTCGCACCGCATCGCCCGTGAAGAGATCTTTGGCCCCGTGCTCTCGGTGTTGACTTTTCGAACGCCCGAAGAGGCGGTCGCCAAGGCGAACAACTCCAACTACGGACTGGCCTGTGGGGTGTGGAGCGAAAAGGGGAGTCGCACGCTCTGGGTCGCGGAGCGACTGCGCGCCGGCGTCATCTGGGCCAACACCTACAACAAGTTCGACCCGACGAGTCCCTTCGGCGGCGTGCGCGAATCGGGTTTTGGGCGCGAGGGTGGTCGACACGGACTCGAGGCCTACCTCAATGTCTGAGAGTCGCCTCGAGGTTCGAAAGACCTACAAACTCCTCATTAACGGCGCCTTCCCCCGCTCCGAGTCGGGTCGCAGTTACGAAGTCACGTCGTTCAAGGGTGCGTTCCTCGCCAACGTGGCCCAGGGATCACGTAAGGACGTGCGCGACGCGGTCGTAGCGGCCAGAGGAGCCCAGTCGAAGTGGTGGGCGCAGAGTGCGTACAACCGCGGCCAGGTCATCTACCGATTGGCCGAGATGGCCGAGTCGAGGCGCGACGAACTCGCTGAGCACGTCGCTCTCGCCGAGGGCCTAAAAGGAAAGGCCGCCCAGGCCAGCGTCGAGCGAGCGATTGACCGGGTTGTTTGGTACGCCGGTTGGACCGACAAGATCGCCCAGATCCTTGGATCGTCTAATCCCGTCGCTGGTCCGTTTTTCAACTTCTCGGTTCCCGTGCCGAGCGGCGTCGTGGGCGTTATCGCGCCACAGGACTCCTCGCTCGAAGGGTTCGTGAACGCGGTGCTGGCGCCGCTGGCCGTCGGCAACACGGTCGTCGTGCTCGCGAGCGAGAGACGACCTACACCCTCGATACTGCTCGGCGAGATGACGGCGACCTCGGACTTTCCTGGCGGCGTGCTCAACATCGTCACCGGCCACAACGGTGAAATCGCGCCGACGCTCGCGGCCCACGAGGACGTTGACGGCATCGATCTGGGCGGCGTCGGGGGTGACTTCGAAAGTGAACTCGCCGTCAGTGCGGCGGGATCCATCAAGCGCGTCCTGCGCTCGGGTGAAGAAGACCCGGCTTCGCTTCGTCGCCTTCGAGCCTTCGTCGAGACGTCCACCGTGTGGCACACGATCGGTCAGTAGTGGCGAACCCGTACGAACTCGCGGTCGTTGCCGCTGCTGAACTTCGCGAACAGAGTGGCGTGGACGTCTACGACGTCGCCGTGATCCTTGGATCAGGCTGGAAAGAGGGTGCCGCCGTCCTCGGCGCACCCTCGAGCGAGGTTCCCACTTCCACGCTGAGTGGTTTCGTCGTGCCGACCGTCCCGGGTCACGACGGACAGATTTTCTCTCTAAAAGTCGGTGAAGTGAACGTCGCGCTCGTCGCTGGCCGGGTCCACCTCTACGAGGGCAACAGCGCCGACCAAGTGGTGCATCCCGTGCGCACGGTGATCGCCGCGGGCGCTAAGAAAGTGGTCCTCACCAACGCCTGTGGCGGCCTCGACCCCGCCATCGCGCCGGGAAACGTAGTGGTGATCCGCGATCACGTCAACTTGACGGCGACCTCACCCATGGAGGGCGACGCGCCGCCCGAGGGTTACGGCTCGCGCTTCGTCGACCTCACTGATCTCTACAGCGCACGTCTGCGCGCCGCGGTGCACGCAGCCGTGCCAGGCCTCAACGAAGGCGTCTACGTGGGCCTTCGCGGTCCGCACTACGAGACACCGGCCGAGATCCACATGGTGCGCGCGATCGGTGGTTCACTCGTTGGCATGTCCACGGTCTTGGAAGCGATCGCCGCGCGTCATCTCGACGCCGAAGTGCTCGGACTCTCACTCGTGTCGAACTTCGCGGTGGGCGTTGCGAGCGGGCCCTTGAATCACCTCGAGGTGCTTGAAACGGGCCAGACGGCCGCGTCGTCGTTGGGTGCGCTCCTAGCCAACGTCATTCCCGTTCTGTGAACCCCGAACTCCGCGACCGCGTCGTCGCGTGGATCGCACTCGATCCCGACGACACCGACCGCTCGACGTTGCAAGCGCTCCTCGACGCGAACGACGTCACCGAGCTGGAACGAAGATTTACGACACCACTCACCTTTGGCACCGCGGGGCTTCGCGGTCCCGAAATGGCCGGGCCGGCCGGCATGAATCGCGCGACCGTTCGTCGCGCGACCCAGGGCGTACTCGCGTGGCTGGACGTGCTCGGCGTTGACCCTTCGAGGGGCGTCGTCGTTGGCCGCGACGCGCGTCACGGCTCTGAGCGATTCAACGACGAAGTGATCGGAGTCCTCCTCGGCGCGGGCGCGACGGTCTACGAGATGCCCGGCCCGTTGCCCACGCCGTTCGTGCCCTACTGCGTGAAGTCACTGGGCGCCGCCGCGGGCATCATGATCACGGCGAGCCATAACCCTCCCGAGGACAATGGCTACAAGCTGTACGCGAGTGACGGATCACAGATCATTCCGCCCGACGACGAGACCGTCGAACGCTTCATGCGTGAAGCCGGTGACGCCGTCTTGGGTACACGGTCGTCGGCTACGTACTTCCTTATCGCCGATGAACTCCTCGAGCAGTACCGCGCGCACTTTCTCGAACGCTTTCGCGTCGACGGGGGCAGTGATCTGCGAATCACCTACACGCCGCTGCACGGCGTTGGCGGGGCCCCGATGACCGCACTCTTGGCCGACGCGGGCTACGCGCACGTGGCCACGGTGGCGAAGCAGTTCGAACCAGACGGTGACTTTCCGACGTTGCCCTTCCCCAATCCCGAAGAGCCCGGCGCGCTCGACCTCGCCATCGAAGCGGCCAACGAATCGAACTCGACATTGATCATCGCCAACGACCCCGACGCCGACCGACTGGGCGCGGCGGCTCGGCGCGACAGTGAGTGGCGAGTACTGCGCGGTGACGAGATTGGCTGGCTCTTGGCCTCAGCACTGCTCGAAGGGATTGGCGAGGCGCAACAGATGGTGGCGACGACCATCGTCTCTTCGACGATGCTCGAAAAGATGGCCGCCGCCGCCGGTGTTGGTTGCGCCACCACACTTACGGGTTTTAAGTGGCTCGCTCGCGCCGCTGGCGCCGGCGTGCTCGGCTTTGGTTACGAAGAGGCCTTGGGTTACGCCGTTGACGCCCGGGTTGGCGATAAAGACGGTCTCTCAGCGGCGCTCGCGCTCGCGCGTCTCGCTCACGACCTGGCCCACGAGGGCCAGACGCTCTTTGATCGACTCGATGAGCTCGAAGGTCGTTTTGGCGTCCACGCAACGTCGCAGTTGGCGCTGCGCTTCGAAGGCGCCGAAGGGCTCGTGGCGATTCGCCGCGTCGTGGCACAGCTCAGAGACACACCGCCATCATCGCTTGGTTCGCTGACCGTTACTGAGGTCATTGACCTCAACAATGGTTGGCGGGGTCTCGGTGCTACCGACGGGGTCATCCTGATGCTCGGCGCGATGGGCCGCGTCGTCGTGCGTCCGTCGGGCACCGAAGCCAAGGTGAAGGCCTACGTCGAAGTGACGCCGAGCAACGAGGGATCGCTCGAGGCGCAGCGTGCGAGAGCCGCGGTAACGATTGACGGTGTGCGAGCGAGCCTCGCGACGTTACTTCGCGTCTGAGGCGCGCAGTTGGGCGTAACCAGGTTTGATGACCGTGTTGATCATCGCGAGGCGTTGACTGAACTCGAAGAAGGAACTCTTCGCTGCGTTGAGCGTCAACCACTCCATGTCCGCCAAGTCCCAGTCAAAGGCATTGGCGCAGGTCTCGAACTCGCTGCTGAGTGAGATGCCACTCATCAATCGATTGTCGGTGTTGAGCGTGACGCGAAAGCGAAGTCGCTTCAGAAGGTCGATTGGATGCGCGGCGATGGACGCGGCCGCGCCGGTGTGCACGTTCGACGTCGGACAGACCTCGAGAGGAATCCTGCGGTCGCGAACGTAGTTGGCCAGTCGGCCAAGTTCGTGTTTTCCGTTCACCACCGAGATGTCGTCAACGATGCGTACGCCGTGACCAAGTCGTTCGGCGTTGCAGAACTGGACCGCCTCCCAGATTGAGGGAAGCCCGAAAGCTTCACCCGCGTGAATCGTCAAGTGAAAATCCTCACGCTGGATGAGGTGAAAGGCGCGCAGATGTTTGGTGGGCGGGAATCCATCTTCGGGACCGGCGATGTCAAAGCCGCAGACTCCCTCATCACGAAAGGACACCGCGAGTTCAGCGATCGTCTCGCTGAGACTCGCTTGGCGCATGGCCGAGAGGATCGCGCGAACGATGATGACGTGACCCTCGCTCTCGGCCTCCTTCACGCCCAGAGCGAAACCGTCGAGGACCGCGCGCACGACTTCGTGCAAGGTGAGTCCGCCCGCTACGTGCAACTCCGGCGCGAAGCGCACCTCGGCGTAGACGATGCCGTCCCTCGCGAGATCAAGAGCGCTCTCGGCCGCAACGCGCTCGAGCTGGTCCTTGGTTTGCATAACCGCCGTCGTGTGGGCGAAGCCCTCGAGGTAACGAACGAGGTCACTGCCCGGAGCGTCGACGATGAACCACTTGGCGAGCTCTGTGGGATCGCTGGTCGGCAGTTCTTTGTAGTTGACGTCGCGAGCGAGTTCTAAGACGGTCTCGGGTCGAAGTCCGCCGTCGAGGTGCTCGTGGAGCAGGACCTTGGGGGCACGTTTGATGATCGCGGGTGTCAACGCGGTACTGACCATAGGCCAAGGCTAGCCAGCGCCGAGGTTTTAGTTACTGACGAAATCGAGCAGTAGCTTCGACGGCCGACGGGTCTCACTGCCGAGGCGCAGAGCGCTCGCGATGGTGACGCGACCGCTCTCTAGATGAACCTCATCGTCCGCGTGCAGTTCAAAGAGGGGCTGGCCTCTTTCGACTTTGTCGCCCTCGCGTACCAAACACACCACGCCGGCCGTTGCGCTGACGGGATCTTCTTTGCGGGCGCGGCCCGCGCCGAGACGCCACGCCGCGATGCCCACGGCTAACGCGTCCACGGACTGCACGACGCCTTGCTCGGGCGCGACGATGACGTCGCGGACTTTGGCGAGCGGCATCACGGCGTCGGCGTCGCCGCCTTGCGCGCGAATCATCTGGCGGTAGACCTCGTAGGCCGAACCGTCGTCGAGTTTCTTAGCGGGATTCACGTTAATGCCGACGAGTTTGGTCATCAGACGCGCGAGGGCGAGCGTGAGCTCGCGTACGTCACTGGGTCCACCACCACGCAGTACCTCAACCGACTCGGTCACTTCGAGGGCGTTACCGACAGCGTGGCCGAGGGGCGTGTTCATGTTCGTGAGCTGTGCCACGGTCTCGACGCCGTGGGCGCGGCCGAGATCGACCATGGTGTGAGCGAGTTCGCGCGCACGGTCGATGTCCTTGATGAAAGCGCCGCGACCGACCTTGACGTCCAGGACCAAGGCGTGGGTGCCTTCAGCGATTTTCTTCGACATGATCGACGACGAGATGAGGGGAATCGATTCGACCGTGCCGGTCACGTCGCGCAGCGCGTAGAGCTTACGGTCGACGGGAGCGAGTCCTTCGCCGGCGGCGCAGACCACCGCACCGACTGACTCGAGTTGTCGACGGATCTCCTCGTTCGTGAGAACGGAACGCCATCCCGGGATCGATTCGAGTTTGTCGAGGGTGCCGCCGGTGTGACCGAGTCCTCGTCCCGAAAGTTGCGGCACCGCCGCGCCGCAGGCGGCGACGAGGGGGGCGAGAATCAAAGAGATCTTGTCGCCGACGCCGCCCGTTGAGTGTTTATCGACGGTGGGTCGCGAGAGTCCGCTGAGGTCTAGCCGTTCGCCCGAGGCAATCATGTGGTCGGTCCAGGTGCCCAACTCGTGAGCGCTGAGTCCGTTAAAGAATATGGCCATCAAGAGCGCGGACATCTGCTCCTCGGCGACGTCGCCGTTGTTATAGGCGTTTAGGAGCCACGAGATAGCCTCATCGCTCAAGGCACCGCCGTTGCGTTTTTCGGTGATGACGTCCACCGCTGAGAACCTGCTCACCAATTACGCCGAATTCCTAATTCCTCAGGACCAAAGGCACCGGGTAGAAGTTCGCCCAACGTGAGCGGCGGTAGTTCGTCGCCGATGTCGACCAACAAGGTGTTGCCTCCATGCTCGAAGAGCAGTTGGCGACAACGCCCACACGGCGTCAGCGGCTCGCCGTCACCCGCAACCACGCACAGCGCAATGAGGCGACCGCCGCCTTGTCGAATAACGTCACTCACGAGTGAACACTCGGCACAGAGCGTCAGACCATAACTGGCGTTCTCTACGTTCGAGCCCACGGCGACGACGCCGTTACTACAGAGTGCACTGGCCCCGACGGTCACTTTTGAGTACGGGGCGTACGCGTTAGCCGTGGCGTCGCGTGCGAAGGAACGTAGTTTGTCCCACTCAATCTCCGAAGCCCCATTCACGTCTTCACTGTACACTTTGCGCTGCGTGACGAACTTTCGATTCTCATCTGTCGTGGTCAGCGAGGAAGTCACGACCGCGCTCCACGAGGGTCGCGGTGTCGTGGCGCTCGAGACGACCATCGTGGTCCAGGGACTTCCCGCGCCCGTGAACATCGACGTCGCGAGCGAGTGCGAATCTTCGGTACGAAAAAGTGGCTCGATTCCAGCGGCCATTGGCGTGCTCGATGGACGCGTCGTCGTTGGACTTACCTCGAATGAACTCGAACGACTCGCCAGTCCCGATCGACACGCCGCCAAACTTTCTTCGCGCGATATTGGCGTAGCGCTCGCGGTGGGTGCCGACGGCGCGACGACCGTCGCGGGGACCATCGCCATTGCTCATCGTGTGGGCATCGACGTCATGGCGACCGGTGGTCTTGGTGGAGTGCACCGAAACGCGAACGAGAGTTTCGACGAGTCGGCTGACTTGATCGCGCTTACGAAGACCTCTGTCCTCGTCGTGGCCTCGGGCGTCAAGAGCATTCTCGACATTGGAGCCACGCTCGAGCGACTCGATACGCTGGGCGTGCCGGTCTTGGGCTACCAAACCCATAAGTTTCCTGGCTTTTATCTGCGCGACAGCGGCTTTAGCCTCGACTGGTCGGTCGCCAACGCCGACGAAGCCGCCGCGGCCTTTCTGCGACACCGTGAGTTCTCCATTGCGGGTCTCGTCGTCGCGAACCCGGTGGCCGCCGACAAAGAGTTGGACAGGCACCTCCACGACGAGGCCTTAGAGAGTGCTCTCCTCAAAGCGCATCTCGAAGGCGTGAGTGGTAAGGCAGTCACGCCGGCGTTACTGGCGGAGTTCGCGCACCATACCGCGGGCGTGAGTGTGCAGGTCAATCGTGATCTCGTCGTCGCGAACGCCGCGCTGGCGGGTGCGATCGCCGCGTCGCTCGCCCTCTCGGTCGCGTGAACCGGCGACGCGTTGTTGTCCTGGGCGACGTGATGCTCGACGTCGTCGTGAAACCAATCGGCCGCGTGGCGCCGACCAGTGACACGCCGGCCAATATTCGCGTTACTCGGGGTGGTTCGGGGGCCAACTTGGCGATGGCCCTTAGTGCGACCGGTCACGACGTTCTCTACGTGGGCGCGGGCGGTAACGACGCGGCGCGTCACGTCTTCGTCGACGCGTTACGCGAGGGCGACGTTGATGCTCAACTCCAGAGTGTTGACGGATCCACCGGCACGGTGGTGGCGATTATCGCTAGCGACGGGCAGCGCGCGATGTTGAGCGATCGCGGCGCGAACGTCATGCTCAGTGACACCTTCGTCACTGAGCAACTAAAGGAAACCTTTGATCACTTGCACGTGTCGGGGTACCTCTTGCTCGACGTTGCTACGCGAAGTGTTGGGATTAAGGCCCTCGCCATCGCGAGATCTCGCGGGGTCTCAACGTCCGTGGACGTCTGTTCCGTCGCACCACTTGTCGAGGTGACGCCTGACGTCTTTCTTAACGCGACGCTGAGCGCCTCGATGCTCTTCGCCAATGACGAAGAGGCCCTCGCGCTGGCCTCAACCACAGACCTCGACGCGGCCCTGGAATCGCTGGCCGCACTCTTTGATGAAGTTGTGATTACGAGGGGTGAGCGCGGTGCGTTGGCCGCGTTGGGGGCCGAACGTTTCACTGAACTCGCGGTACGTGTCGACGTCCTCGACACGACGGGCGCGGGTGATGCCGCGACGGGAACATACCTTGGGGCTCGGTTGCACGGTGACGATCCCTCGATGGCCCTTCGTCAGGCCATGGCCGCTTCGGCGGGGGTGTTGGGCGGCCTCGGAGCGCTCGGCTAGTCCCATTGGTAGGGCTTGCCTTTCGCGGCCGGTGGACACGCGTCTAATAAGACCCGCCGATGCGGCGACGGCGATGAGGTACGAGAACATTAGGCGAGGCTCAGTCGACGCGGGCACTGCATTCTCCTGGTATTTGGCCGCGCGATGGACCGACTGGCGACGACTATTGACGCGAGGACCACACCGACCAACGCGTCCCAGTGTTCCTTGTTATGCTCGCGCTCAGAAAGACGTCTACGGCGTCAACGGCTTCATATGAACCGTCTATAACAACCAAAGGGGAGTGCAATGTATTCAATTGGAAGAGGCCGCGTGGGGCGTATCGCTCTCTCGGCCGCTACCGCCGGACTGTTGCTCACGGGAATAACAGTCGGCGCAATCGGCGCGAGCGGTGCGACCGTGAAGTACCACAAGACGTTGGCCTGCGAGGTCACCGACGTAGGTGGCATCAACGATAAATCGTTCAACGCTTCGGCGTACCTAGGCCTAAAGGAAGCCGTGAAGGTCTCCCCGAAGCTCATCAAGGACAAAGTGCAGTCGTCGCCGTCTACCGCTACCGAGTCCACGTACGAGAACGAGATCTCATCGTTCCTCCCGCAGCACTGCAGCATCATCATCACGGTCGGATTCTTGATGTCCGACGCGACGTGGAACGCCGCGCAGGCGAACCCGAAAGTCCACTTTGCGCAAGTCGACAACGGCAACGCAAGTCCCGGTAACGACGGAGTTGCGGTTCCTCCCTACACGGGAACGGCCAATAACATTCTGGGTCTGACCTACAAAACCCAACAAGACGCGTTCCTCGGTGGTTACGAAGCGGCCGCGTACGCCGTAGCGCACAACCCTACGGCGCCCACGGTCGCGACCTACGGTGGTATGCAGTTCTCCTCCGTGACGTACTACATGGACGGCTTCTACGACGGCGTCCAGTACTACAACTCGAAGAAGGCGCCGACGGTTCCGGTGACAGTCCTTGGGTGGAACGAGAAGACTCAGACAGGTACCTTCATCGGCTCCTTCAGCGACCAGACGACGGCGGCGGCCGACACGACCGCCTTCCTGGCTCAGGGGGCGACGACCGTCTTCCCGGTCGCCGGCCTCGACGGCCTGGGTACGACGCAAGCGGTAACGACGTGGAACGCCGCACACGCTTCGCTTCGGGCGAACGTGGAGTGGGTTGATACGGACGGCTGCGTCAGCGACGCGGTCGACTGCAACTTGTTCCTCAATTCGGTCACCAAGGGCGTGACGGCGTCAGTGAAGACCGCAGTCCTCGAGCAGGCCGCAGGTAAGTTCAAAGGTGGCGACTACATCGGCACACTAAGGAACGGCGGCGCCGCTTTCATCCAAGATCACGGCACGATGGGCAAGGCGAACAGTAAGGCAACCGTCGCGGCGATCGCCGTTATCACGAAAGGCATTGAGAACGGAACCATCAAGATTCCAGTGGGCGGCAAGTAATAGAGCCCTTCTAAAACTCGCGAACGGGGGCCGAATCTTCGGATTCGGCCCCCGTTGCGTTTCGCATCCCGGTTAGGTTTGAGACTCATGAAGCTGGAACTTCGAGCGGTCACCAAGCACTTCGGTTCGCTCGCGGCCAACAACAATGTCAACCTCGTCGTCGAGCCGGGACAGATACATGGCCTGCTCGGAGAGAACGGCGCGGGCAAGAGCACCTTGATGAATGTGCTCTACGGAATGATCTCGCCGGACAGCGGCCAGATACTCATCAACGACGAGGTCGTGAGTATTCGCGACCCCAAGGACGCGGTGGGCCACAGAATCGGCATGGTGCACCAGCACTTCATGCTCATCCCGGTCTTCACCGTCACCGACAACATCATCCTTGGGAGCGAACCCGTCAAGCCCTGGCCGTTCATTGACCACCACCGCGCCACCGAACGCATTGTCGCCCTCGCCAAGGAGTACAACTTCGTCATCGACCCTTTCGCCACGATCGAGAACCTGCCCATCGGCACCCAGCAGCGCGTCGAGATCCTCAAGGCGCTCAGCCACAACGCCGAGATCCTCATTCTCGACGAGCCGACGGCCGTCCTCACGCCCCAAGAGGCCGACGCGCTGATGGTGGTCATGCGCACGTTGAAGTCCCAGGGCAAGTCCATCATCTTCATCACGCACAAGTTGAAAGAAGTCCTCGACATCGCCGACGTCATCACCGTGATGCGCCTCGGCGAGGTCGTGGGCACGACCTCGCCAGCGGAAACCGACGAGGCCGCGCTCGCCACGATGATGGTGGGCCGCGATGTCAACCTTGTTGTCGAGAAGCCCCCCGCGAACACCGGCGACGTGGTCCTTGCGGTCACGAACCTCTTCGTCCAGGACGATCGGGGTCTGACCGCGGTGAAGGGCGTCTCGTTCGAGGTCCGAGCGGGTGAGATTCTGGCGTTCGCGGGAGTTCAGGGAAACGGACAGACCGAGCTCGTCGAGGCACTGACCGGGCTACGACGCGCCAAGGCGGGTTCGGTGGTGCTGAACGGGATCGACCTCGTTGGCCAATCGGTGCGCGACGTGCTCGACGCCGGCGTGGGCCACGTGCCCGAAGACCGACAGCGCCACGGCCTGGTGCTGACGATGTCGATTGCGGACAATCTCGTCCTCGACCAATTGGGTAGTCCGCAGTACAAGGCGTGGTGGGGCCGAAAGCTGAAGGCGATCGCGGAGAATGGTGCTCACCGCATCGCCGAGTACGACATTCGTGCCCAGAGCGAGGCTGCGCCACTGAGCGCCCTCTCGGGAGGGAACCAACAAAAGGTCGTCATGGCGCGTGAGCTCTCGCGTGAACTGAAGGTCCTGATCTGCTCCCAACCCACTCGCGGACTCGACGTGGGGTCGATTGAGTTCATGCACCGCCAGATCGTCGCAATCCGTGACGAGGGCGTGGCGGTGGTGATCGTTTCCAGCGAGCTCGACGAGGTCATCGCGCTCGGCGACCGCGTAGCCGTCCTTTACGACGGAATGATCCAGGACATCGTGGCGCCGACCACGAGCCGCGAGGACTTCGGACTCTTGATGGCCGGAGCGCGTCCCGCGGTGACGGGAGCCCTTCTATGACGACCGTCGTCGACGCGAAAGCGCCACGGGTGAGCCGGCTGCTCGAGATCGCCCTGCGCGTTCGGCGCGCGAACATGGCACTCGTGCTCGTGCTCGCGCTTTTCGTTGGGCTGGTGATCGGGGCGATCATGATCATCGTCACCACGCCGACGCTCGTGCACTCTTGGGTCACGTTCTTTTCGCATCCGGGCAAAACGATCTCCGAGAACTTCAATACGGTGTGGTACGCCTACGAGTGGATCTTCCAAGGATCACTGTTCAACTTCCACGCGATAAGGGTCCTCATCGACCACCCCGACAAGGCCAACCTCGCTACCGCCCTGGGACCGATCTCGCTCACACTCCAAGACGCGACGCCGCTCATTGTTGCGGGCCTCGGCCTCGCTATCGGCTTTCGCAGCAACATCTTTGACATTGGCGGTCAGGGCCAGGTAATAGCGGGGGGCGTCGTCGCGGGCCTTATTGGATTCAGCCTCAATTTGACGCCCATCTTCCAGGTCTCCCTCGAGTTGATCGGCGCCGTACTTGCCGGCGCCCTGCTCGCCTCCCTCGCCGGTGTCCTCAAGGCTTACACCGGCGCTCACGAAGTGATTGTCACCATGATGAGCAACTACATCATGGTCCTCTTAATGGGATATCTCCTGATCACGAACCTCTTTGCTCGTCCCGGTTTGAAGGACGGAGCCTCGAAGGCCGTGGCGCCGAGCGGGCAACTGCCCTTCTTTTTTTCGCATCTCAACTCCTCACTACTGGTCAACGCCGGATTCCTCATCGCGCTCGCGATGGTTTTCGTCGTCCAGTGGTTCTTCAACCGCTCCAAGACTGGCTTCGAGTTGCTGATGGTGGGTCAAAATGGCGAAGCAGCGCGAACGGCCGGTATTAACTCGAAGCGGACGACGATCATCATTCTGTGCCTCGCCGGAGGGCTCTGCGGTCTCGCGGGCATGCTGGAACTGACGGGCGTCGACCACTTCCTCACCCCGAACTTCGGCGGTTCCTACGGCTTCGACGCGATCACCGTGGCGCTGCTCGGCCGCAACCGGCCCTGGGGAGTCTTCTTCGGCGCAATCTTCTTCGGCGCGATGTACGCCGGAGGTGAGGCCATGCAGGCCTACACACCCACCAACATCCAGTACTCCCTCGCCCAGGTCATCCAAGCAGTCGTCGTCTTCGGCGTCGCCACACCCGCGTTGATCGTCGAGATATTTCGACTCACCGACAGCGGGCGGTTCCGTTCGTCAGGCTCCTCGGGAGGCTGGGCGAAATGAGCGTTGCCACGCACACTGCCCACCACGAGGTCGTCAACCCCGAGATCGTCACGCTCGAGAACCTCCGTCGGGTCACGCGCGAGCGAGCGCTCGGCTACGGCGTCACGATGGTTCTGCTCGGTCTGTTGGAGGTTCTCTGGTTCGGCGGCGCGACGTCCGCACTCAGAACGACTATCGCAATGGGTTATAACAGTTCGACGGCGATGCCGTCGATCGCCAGCCCCGTGCGCGTCGTCCCCCTCCTCGTCGGCCTGTTCTTGCTCGCGCCCGTCGTTTCTCGCGCCGCGCGTCACATCGTTCCTCAGCGAATCAAGTTCACGAAGGGCGTGCGCAGCTTCCTGATCATCGTTGGGGGCTACCTCATCATTTGGCCGGTTGCGCTGTGGCTGGGCGTGAACAGCGACGGAGCACTGCGGACGTTGACCATCCCGGTCTCAACAACCGGCTACGTCATCGGAGCCCTCACCGCTGTCGTTGGAGGTCTCCTCGTGTGGCGACGCTTCGACCGAAGCGCCTCGACCCTGCTCTATGTTGGCTTGTTGTTCTTCTTGCTCGGATTCCTGGTGTGGGTCGCGCGTGGGTCCAACGTATCCGGCCTTCACCTTCAACTGACCGGGATTCTCGCCGCGGCCGTGGCGGCCGCCACGTTCCTCATCCTCGGGTCGCTGTCGGGGACACTGTGCGAGCGATCCGGCGTCGTCAACATCGCTATCGAGGGCCAGTTCATGGTGGGGGCAATGTCGTCGGTCATGGTCGTGAGCGCCATGAACGGCACGGGAATCTCGCTGTTGCTGGGCGTCGTCGTCGCGGGGGTTCTCGGTGCCCTCCTCGGCTGGGTCCTGGCCGTCATGTCGTTGCGGTACCAGGCGAACCAGATCATCGTTGGCATCGTCATCGTCGCCTTCTGCACGGCCGTGACCCAGTTCATCATGTTCCAAGTGCTCGACACCCACCAGAATCTCAACGGCGCTTACGCGCTGCCGGTGTGGTCCATCCCATTCTTCTCACACATCCCGATCGTTGGTCCGGTCGTCTTCGATCAGAACGTTCTGGTCTACGTCGCGATCCTCGGCGTCATTATCGTCAACATCGCACTCTTTCGCACCCGATGGGGTCTTCGGGTGCGCTCGGTTGGGGAAAAGCCCATCGCGTCTGAGACCGTTGGAGTAAGTGTCACGCGGATGCGGTACGGCGCCGTCATCCTCGGGGGATTCGTCGCGGGACTCGGTGGCGCTGCGTTCACGATTGGTCCCGGATCGAGCTTCACCTTTGGCATGACGCACGGTTACGGCTACATCGCGCTCGCCATCATGATCTTTGGCCGATGGCGCCCCTACGGGGCGCTCATGGCATCGCTGCTCTTCGGCTTCACCATCGCGCTCAGCGCGAACCTCAACATTTACCTGAGCCAGTTGGTCATCCCCCAACAGTTCATCAGCATGCTGCCCTACATCATCACGATCGCGGCGGTCGCGGGACTCGTCGGGCGGATACGCCCGCCCGCCGCGGACGGCATACCCTACAGTCGCGAGTAGTCGCGACGAGGTCTGGCGTCGGGTCCGCAACCCCGATTGTTTGAATGTGGTGGCACTCGTCCCAACGGATGAGAGGCTGTGGAGTCCTTCCGTTGGCGCACGAAGTGAGTTTTAGATCGCTTCGACGGGTGCAACGGGCACCACGGCGCGACCCGTAAGACGCGGCAACGTGAACGTCGCCAGCAGCGCTACGAACGTGACGACGGCGGAAATTTGAAAGGCTCGCTGGTAGCCAGACGTCTGTGCGGCGGCCTTCGTGACGCTATGGAGCAGCGAGTTGGTGCGGTCGGTGGCGACGGTGGCCAATATGGCGAGCGCCAACGAGCCACCCACCTGGCGCGACGTATTTAAAATGCCCGAGGCCAAACCGGCGTCGGCACGGTCCACGCCCGAGGTGGCCGACATGGCGAGTGGAGAAAAGAGCAGGCCCATGGCGAACGCGCAGAGAAAGCCCGGCACCAGGATATTTCCCAAATATGAACTATCGGGTTGGATGAGCGAGAGCCAAAGAAATCCGAGCGTGGCGAGTGTCGAGCCCACTTGGAGCAGAGGACGAGCGCCGACCTTGGCGATGAGCCGTGACGAAATCTGTGCGCCAGCGATAATGCCGATCGCCATGGGTAAGAACGCGAAGCCCGCCTTGACGGGTCCATAGCGCAAGACAAATTGGAAGTAGTAGGTCAAGAAGTACCACATCGCAAAGAACGCGCCGCCGACGAGGAACATGATGGCGTTCGCGGCAGAGAGCGGTCGCGACTTAAAAATGCGAAAAGGCATGAGGGGATGTGAGGCGACCCGGCCCTCCCAGAAAAGAAAGGAAACGAGCAACGCCAAACCGCCGATGAGCCAACTCAGGGTGGTCGATGAGGTCCAACTGTGCGTCGTGGTGTTGACGACGGCGTAGATCACGCTCGCGAGACCGCCGGTGACGAGTATTGATCCAGTGACGTCGAGTTTGGCTGTCGCGTCACGATTACGCATCTCGCGCAGGTACAGCGCCGCCACAATGCCGGCCACGAGGCCAAGGGGCACGTTGATGAAGAAGACCCAGCGCCACGAGGCCCATCCGGTCAAGATCCCACCGAGCAGTCCGCCAACGGCGCCGCCGGCCCCCGCGACCGCGCTCCAGGCGCCGATTGCCTTGGGCAGACGCGGACCTTGAAAGGTCGTCACGATGATGGTGAGGGTCGCGGGAGAGAGAATGGCGCCACCGATACCCTGGACGGCGCGGATCGCGATCATCTGGCCGCCAGTTTGCGCGAAGCCGGCGCCAATGCTCGCGATGGTGAAGATCACGATGCCCGTTATGTAGACGTGGCGACGACCAAAGAAGTCGGCCAATCGTCCGCCTAACAGCAAGAAGCCCGCAAAGGTTAAAACGTAAGCATTTATCACCCACTGGGCGCTGCTGTACGTGAAGTGAAGGTCGGCCCCCATTCGCGGCAAGGCCACGTTGACAATGGAGACGTCCAGCACCACCATGAACTGCGCGATACAGGCAATTGAGAGGATCAGCCAGTCCGGCGCGTGGCGATTGGTGGCGGCCTCAGCAACGGACATGAGTCGAGTGTAATAGTGGACTTCTACATCTCTCTACGCCGAGAACTATCCGTGGCGGCAATTTCGGCCACACTAGAAGGCATGGTTGCACAGTTCATATTCACGATGCGGGACCTTCGACGCTTCTACCCGCCGGACCGCGAGGTCCTCAAGGGAATCAATCTCTCGTTCTATCCCGGCGCAAAAATCGGCGTCATTGGCGCGAACGGTTCCGGTAAGTCGTCGCTGCTGCGCATCATGGCCGGACTGGACGACGGCTTTAGCGGCGAGGCGCGACTCACGCCAGGATTCAGTGTGGGCTACCTCTCCCAAGAGCCGCAACTTGATCCCACGAAGGACGTCGTGGGGAACGTCGCTGACGGCGTCGCCGAACAGCGCGACTTGCTGATTCGTTTCAATGAAGTCTGCGCCGCAATGGCCGATCCCGAGGCGGACTTTGACGCGTTGCTCAGTGAGCAGGCCGATCTCCAGACCAAGATTGACGCGGCGAACGCGTGGGACTTAGAACGCACGCTCGACATCGCGATGGACGCGCTTCGCCTTCCCGCTCCTGACGCCGACGTGTCGACGCTGTCGGGTGGTGAGCGTCGTCGCGTCGCGCTCTGTCGACTCCTCTTGTCGCATCCGGACCTTCTCCTCCTCGATGAACCCACGAACCACCTCGACGCCGAGTCGGTGGCGTGGCTAGAGCGCACCCTTCAGGACTACAGCGGCACTGTCGTGGCTATTACCCACGACCGCTACTTCCTCGATAACGCCGCGCAGTGGATTCTCGAACTTGATCGTGGCCACGGTATTCCCTGGGAGGGCAACTACTCGTCCTGGCTCGAGCAGAAGCAAGCCCGACTCGCGGCCGAGGAGAAGGCCGACAAGGTTCGACAAGCTTCCCTCGAGCGAGAGTTGGAGTGGATCCGACTTTCGCCGCGCGCACGTCAAAGCAAAGGCAAAGCGCGACTCACCTCGTTCAACGAACTCGTCGCCGAATCTGAATCGGCCGATCGACGCGCCGATCGTCTTGAGATCGCCATCCCGCCCGGGCCCCGACTGGGTGACACGGTCGTCAACGCGACCGCGCTCACCAAAGGATTCGAGGAGCGCCTCTTGATCGAAGACCTCACGTTTCTCTTGCCTCCGGGCGGCATCGTGGGCGTGATTGGCCCCAACGGCGCCGGTAAGACAACGTTGTTTCGCATGATGGTCGGACAGGAGAAGCCCGACGGTGGCGAGATAGAAGTTGGCTCCACCGTGCAGTTCGCCTACGTCGATCAGTCGCGTGACACGCTCGAAGGCGAGAACACCGTCTTTGATGAGATCAGCGGGGGACAAGAACACATGGTCGTGGGGACTCGCGAGATTCACGCGCGCGCCTACGTCGCGAGTTTTGGCTTTAAGGGGAGCGACCAGCAGAAGAAGGTCGGCGAGATCTCGGGCGGCGAGCGCAATCGCGTGCAACTCGCCAAGGTCTTACGCAGTGCGGGCAACGTGCTCTTATTGGACGAACCGACGAATGACCTCGACGTGGACACGTTGCGCGCACTGGAAGACGGACTGTTGTCGTTCCCGGGATGCGTCGTCGTTATTAGCCACGATCGCTGGTTCTTGGACCGTATCTCAACGCACGTGTTGGCCTTTGAGGACGACGCGGTGGTGCGCTGGTTTGAGGGGAACTTCTCTGACTACGAGGCCGATCGTCATAAGCGTCTCGGGACTGACGCCGATCAGCCTCATCGTCTCCGCTACAAACCCATCACCCGTTCCTAACGCTGGCTCGAAGTTTCCGACCTAAGGTTGCTCTGTGGCAAAAGGGACTGACTACTCGACGTACCTACGTATTAATGACCTCCTTAAACTCCAGATCCCGTTGACGGACGACGCTCCGGACGAACTGCTCTTCATTGTGGTGCACCAGTCCTACGAACTCTGGTTCAAAGTCGTCGTCGACGAACTTCGTCGTGCGGCGGCGTTTCTTCACGACAACGAACCTTGGCGAGCGATAGCGCACCTGCGGCGAATGGTGGAGATCGAGGAACTCCTGCTCAGTCACCTTCGTCTTCTCGACACGATGTCCCCAGAGGGTTTCCTCGAGTTTCGTGACCCCCTCGATCCCGCGTCGGGCTTTCAGTCGTTTCAGTTCCGGGCGATTGAGTTCCTTAGTGGAGGGGGGAAACCCGCCACCCTCAGTTTCGACTTCTTCGACGACGAGCAGCGCGCGTGGTTGCGCTCGATGAGTGAAGTGCCCAACGTCTGGACGGGCTTTGAACACTCGCTTCGCCTGACGACCAGCGCCTCAGCGCAAGACGACCTCTTGGACCTCTTGCGCGCGCTGTATCACTCGCACGACGACGTAAAACTGACTGCGCTGCACGCGGTGGCCGAACTCTTGATGGACCACGACGAGAATCTCGCGGTCTGGCGTCATCAGCACATGTTGATGGCGGGACGCGAGATAGGTCGTCGTCCGGGCACCGGCGGCAGTGAAGGAATGGCCTACCTCGACACCACGCTCCGTGAACGTCTGTACCCAGTGTTATGGGAAGTGAGGTCGGTACTGTGAGAACGCGTGACGACTGTGTCGCCCTCGACCGAGCGGACGTGCTCGCGCCACTTCGGGCTGAATTTCTACTGAACGACGGCGAGATCTACCTCGACGGCAACTCCCTAGGGCCGGCGTCGCGCGGGGCCGTGAGGCGCGTCAACCAAGTGCTGAACGACGAGTGGGCCAAGGGACTCGTGCGCAGTTGGAATACGGCCGGATGGATGGCGATGCCCACCCGGCTCGGTGATCGGATCGCGCCCCTCATTGGCGCTCAGCCCGGTGAAGTACTCGTCGCGGACACGCTCACCTTCATGCTCGCGAAACTTATCGGCGGCGCCCTCGATCAACGCCGCGATCGTCACGTGGTGTTGACCGACGTCGCTAACTTTCACTCCGATCTCTACATTGTCGAGGCCATGGCGTCGCGCGCTGGGCGCCCGATCAACGTAAAGGCCATTGATCGCAACGATCTTGGAAGTGAGCTGAACGACGAAGTGGCGCTCGTGATGTTAACCCAGGTCGACTTTCGAAGCGGCGAAGCCCTCGACATGAAAGGCATCACCAAAAAGGTCCACGACGTGGGCGCGTTGATGCTCTGGGACTTCGCGCATTCGGCTGGCGCGGTCCCCTTGGACGTCACCGACGCCAACGTGGACTTCGCGGCGGGATGTGGTTACAAGTACTTAAACGCCGGGCCCGGCGCGCCAGCGTTTCTCTACGTGCGCTCTTCGTGGCAGGGCGTCTTAGAGAATCCACTGCCGGGTTGGCTCGGTCACGCTCGACCCTTTGATTTCGAGGTCGACTATGAACCAGCCACGGGAATGCAAGCCTTCGTGACGTCGTCGCCTTCCATCGTGGCGCTCGCCGCCTTTGACGGTGCACTCGACGTGTGGGACCGCGCGACAATGGAACAGGTGCGCACGAAAAGTCTCGCGATGACCGATCTCTTCATCGAACTAGTGGAGGCACGTCTTGCCCGCGTCTTTAAGATTGCGACGCCGCGCGAACACGCCCAGCGCGGCAGCCAAGTGGCGCTGCGCCACGCGGAGGCCTACGGCATCGTCCAGGCGTTAATCGAACGAGGCGTCATTGGCGATTATCGTGAACCCGACATCGCCCGCTTCGGTTTCACCCCTCTGTACCTGCGTTTCGTTGACGTCTACGACGCCGTTGAGGTGTTGAGCGACGTCATGAACTCTGGCGCCTACCTTGACGAAGCCTTCGCGGTTCGCAACGCCGTCACCTAAGGCGTCGCGGCGAGGTGACTCACGACGAGGTCGACGATCTGCGCGGGACTCTTGCCGACATCGACGAGTAGACCTCGCTCGTCGGCTTCGAGCGGCTCGAGGTCCGCGAACTGCGAGGCGAGGAGTGAGGGAGGCATAAAACCACCCGTGCGAGCGTTTACTCTCGAGGCGATGAGCTTGGGCGATCCGTCAAGGTAGACGAAGTAGAGACCGGGAACGAAGTCGCGCAGCACGTCGCGGTATCGTCGCTTCAGCGCAGAACACGCGGTGATCGAACGTAGGTGGTCTAACTCAAAGTCTCGTATGTGTCGACCAACGACCTTCAGCCAAGGCCATCGATCGTCGTCATTGAGCGCCTGACCAGAGGCCATCTTCGCGATGCTCTCGGGTGTGTGTAATGAGTCCGCGTCGAGGAACTCGCCCCCGATGTTCTTCGAGAGAGCCACACCGATCGTGCTCTTACCCGATCCCGAGACGCCCATCACCACGATTGATCGAACGTCGTCGCTCTGCTTCATGCCCGTTCACACTGACTGTGACATCGGGGCGGACTCGAGACCGTTGTTCGCGCCATAGCGATAGTTCTCTACTGCGAGAAAACGATCGTGCGGTTGCCCACCAGCGCGACCCGGTCTTCGGCCACGAGTTTGACGGCACGAGCGAGGACGCTGCGCTCAATGTCGCGCCCGAGGGACGCTAAGTCCTTGGGGTTACGAGCGTGGCTCACGCGAACAACGTCCTGCTCGATTATGGGGCCCTCATCGAGGGCAGAGGTGACGAAGTGGGCCGTCGCGCCGATTAATTTGACGCCACGTTCGTAGGCCTGACGGTACGGGCGAGCGCCCTTGAAGCCCGGCAAGAACGAGTGGTGAATGTTGATGATGCGTCCACTGAAGTCCGCACAGAACGCCGGCGACAGTATCTGCATGTAGCGCGCCAGCACCACGAAGTCGACGTGGTACGCGGCGAGAAAGTTGCGAAGTTCCGCCTCCGCGGCGTCTTTGGTTTCGGCCGTGACGGGAATCTCGTGAAAGGGAACGTGGTAACGCTCGGCGAGCGGTGCGCAGTCCGGGTGATTGCCCACGATGGCCACGATGTCGAGTGGTAGGTCACCCTGTTCGTGCCGATAGAGCAGTTCGGCCACGCAGTGATCGAACGTGGAGACCATGAGAAGGGCACGGTGGTGCGCGTCATCGAGGCGAACGCCCAAGACCGGCGAGAAGCGCGCCAGGTCGCTCTCGAGCTGATCGCGAACCGCCTTTTGATCCTTCAACGTCTCAAAGCGGGTGCGCATGCAGAACTGATTCGTGACGGGGTCGGTGAACTGATCGTTCTCGAGGATGTTGCCGCCCACGGCCACGATAGCGGCGCTGGTGGCGTGGACGATGCCGGGCACGTCGTTGCACTGCAGCGTCACGACGAAGTTGTTCACCGGTACCTCCTCTCGCTAGTCAGCGTAGAAGGTTCGAGCTCGTTCCTTCGTCCAACTCGCCTAAGAGCGCGTGGACTGCAGTTCACCCGGCACGACGGTAGCGACGCTCCTTGAGGTGTCAAAGACGAGTCCTTCGTCGGGTACGCGGCTCTGGAATCGCCCACTCTCAGGGAGAACGGGGCAACCGCGAGCGCGGTGAGTGAGCGCGTCGCAGCAACGAGGGTCCCCGAGATTGGAAAGAAGCCGGGGGACGTGACCCGAAATTACGCCTTGTAGGAGAAGAAGCCTTGACCGGACTTGCGGCCCATGAGACCCGCTTGGGTCATGCGCGAGAGCAGCGGCGGCGGAGCGAGATGCGACTCCTTGAACTCTTCGTAAAGCGATTCAGCTACGGCCAACGTCGTGTCGAGACCAATGAGGTCGGCGAGGGCCAGTGGACCCATTGGGTGCGCGCAACCAACGACCATGCCGGTGTCGATATCTTCGGCGCTCGCGAAGCCCGACTCGAGCATTCGGATTGCCGAAAGTAAGTAGGGAATGAGCAGGGCGTTCACGACGAAGCCAGCACGGTCCTGGGAGGTGATAACGCGCTTGCCCAGGGAGTCGGTGGCGTACTCGCGGACGCGTTGCGTTGTTTCGGGACTCGTCAACAAAGAAGAGATCAGTTCGACCAGTTTCAACACGGGCACGGGATTGAAGAAGTGCATGCCGATCACTTGTTCGGGCCGCTTGGTGGCCATGGCGAGCTTGATGATGGGGATGGACGACGTGTTGGTCGCCAGAATCGCTTGTGGATTGGTCACCGCAGCGTCGATCTTTCGAAAGACGTCGAGTTTGATCTCTTCGTTTTCTGCGACCGCTTCGATGACCAGTTCGCTGTCCACGAGGTCCGCGAAGTCAATCGAGAACGAGAGATTACCTCGGGTGCGATTGGCTTCGTCTTCGGGCATTTTACCTGACGACACTGCTCGCAGAAGCGAACGTTCGATGCGTTCGAGGCCTCGACCCATGGCCTCGACGTTGTCTTCAATTACCACCACGTTCGCACCAGCACGCGCCGTGATTTCAGCAATGCCCGAACCCATAAGCCCGCAACCCACTACACCAATACGTTCCATCGAGGCCTCCTGGTTCAAAGAAGCCGTGGCTTCTCGAGAGTGAAGTCTAGGTCGACCCCCCGACAAAGCCCCAAGCGAAACTCGCGGCTGCGATCGCGCGCTTGGGAGAAAGCGGGGGTCGGCCACTACGATTGCCCTAAGCCGCGTGGAGGAATCTGCGCAGAACTGCGAAGGAGCGTCTCTATGGATACGGTCAACGTCATCGTGGAGATTCCACGAGGAAGTCAGAATAAATATGAGTACGACCACGAGAATCACACCATCAAGTTGGACCGCCACCTCATCGTCGCCATGGTGTATCCCGCGGAGTACGGATTTATTCCGGACACTCTCGGCGGTGACGGCGATCCTCTCGACGCGCTCGTGCTGACCGCATTCCCCACGTTTCCTGGTTGCCTCATCGAGTCGAAGATCCTCGGGATGTGCGTCATGACCGACGAGCACGGCCGAGACGAAAAGCTCATTACCGTACCTAACTACGACCCGCGGTGGAAGGCGGCCACGGACATCGGCGACGTTCCCAAGCCCATCCTTGATCGGATAAGTCACTTTTTCACTGTGTACAAGGACCTCGACGAGGGCAAATGGATGAAGGTCGAGGGCTACGTAGCTCGCGCCGAAGCGCTCGTCGAGCTTGAGGCTTCACGGGCGCGCTTCGTCCGTTAGGGGTGGTTGTGGAGAGTTGAATGGGCAGCAGGGAAAATACCACTACCGAACTTTCTGCAATCAACGGACTTCAACAACGCGCCGCGCGCGTTCTCCTTACGACGCAAGCGCTCTTTTTTCTCGCACTCGCGTGGTGCGTTTATCTTCAACACGGCTCTGACGCCCGTTCGGCGGGGATCTCATTCTTCGGCGTCAATCACCGGACCATCTTCTTTGCGATTCTTGGCTACGTCATCGCCGCGGTGGGGATGTGGCGCACGTCAAATCTTTTCAAGGAGGGTGGGCTCGGTCCGCTCGTGTCCTTGGGCATGAAGCTCGTCGCCGTGATGTTGCTGCTCCTTCTCGTCACTCCCTACACCGGGGGTCCGTTTTTGAATTGGACGCACATGAGCGTTGGCGTGCTTGGCGCGCTCGTTCAACTGTCAATCTCCTACGCCGTGCTCCGTCGCAGCGCATCATTCTGGGCCGTGGCGGGCGCCACTATTCAACTCGCGGGGGGCATCATCGGCGCGCTCTCACTACCGGACTGGCATTTTCAAATTCTCTTGTACGGCGAGTTGATGTTCGAGTTCGGCTTTTGCGTGTGCCTCTTCCAATGGACGAGTTTTCTGGTCGAAAGGACGGCCGCGTAGAGAGAGGGTGCGCGCGAGACGAAGGTCTCGATCCACTAGTCCCACCCTTCGTAAGGGCCCCCTCGAATATCGCGGTGGCCAGGAGGAACGGAGGCTTCATTGAATTCTTATGTACCCTCGCTATCGTGCCTTGGTTCAATAACTGATCATCGTGTCGTTGGTTAGCGCTTCGTCGAGAAGATCGTACGCAGAAATTGGCGCAAGGAAGGATCCAACGAATGAAGCCACGCACCGAGGATTTTCCGACTCTCGCGCAACCGCTCCTCAAACTCTTTCACGTCGACTTCGCGCCACGTCGTCAACCCCCGTGGAGTTTCGTCGCCCTCGCGACGGTCGTCTCACTTGTTGGCTCGCTGATCGCTGACGCGCTACTCGTCGCGATAGGGACAAGAGTCTTTCCTTCAACCAAGGGCTACGGCCACTTTCACTTTTTGGACTACTCCAGGCTGACCATCACTGGGGTGCTCATCGCTTGCGTTGGGTGGTCCCTAGTGACGCGGATCACGTCGACGCCTCGGTGGCTGTTTTTGCGAGCGGCGCTCGCGGTAAGCGCGGTGTTGCTACTGCCGGACGCCTTTATCTGGTACCAAGGCGCCTCCGCCGAGGCCGTCTTCGTCCTCGTCTGGATGCACGGCGCGATCGCGCTCGTTACGTACAACGCGCTGGTTCGCTTGGCTCCGGTCTCTCACGCTCGTCACGCCCGCTAGGTCATAAGGCGCGACGCTCTCTTCGAAGAACTCGGACACTTTGACGTCCAGTCGCGGACTGTCTTGGAACAAGTGCGAGCGACCAGTTCAGCAGGACCTATGAAATCCATTCGTCGAAAGACGCTTTGGGCGTACGCGAGCAACGGTCGCGGTCGCTCTTTTCGCGGATGTCGGGGTCGCCGCGCCATTGGGCCTCAGTGGCGATAGGGCGACGACCTTCAAGTGAAGGTTGAAGGTCGCCGCCGCGCCTTCTCAAAACGGATGACGAACCAGTGAACGACTGGTCTCAGGGGTCGCACTCGCCGAAGAAAAATTGCTGTGTGCTGCTCGCTACACACGCACAAGTGACTTGAGATGTTGCCGTTACGTTACGGTTATCGCCGCTCGGTCGAAATTTCACGTCGTGTCATTCATGACGTCATCGAGCGAATCGATTTTATTCGCTACGAAAAAGTTTTTTCCCAATCTCTAAGGAGACGACAATGAACATCACTGTTACCGTGACAACGAGATGCGTAATTCCCCGAATGCCCTGCCTCCACGTCGTTGGCCATTGCGAGTCATTCTTTCAGTGGCACTCCTGGCGCTTGTCCTCACCGGATCAGGACTCGAGCTCTCCAAGCACACGCCTGCTGCGTCGTCCACCACCACCTTGTCAACCACGACCACCACGATTGGATCAACTGGCACTACCACTCCTTCGACCCCAACCACCACAACGACGACGCCGTTAAAAACGACGCCGTCTCAGTCACCTGTCTCGGACCCACTCTCTCTGAATGAACCATCGCACGGTTGTGGATTCGCGATGACTACCAATTCCACCGTGACGTCGGGGACCACGACGACAATTTCGCCGGCGTCCTCATCGACCACTTCATCAACAACTACATCCACAACTTCATCGACAACTCGAACGACGTCGTCGACCAACACGACGACAACGTCTAACGATGCCGTGCCGGTCCGAGTGATCGGCCATTGCACGGTCCTCGAGATCGGGGACTCACTTGGTAACGATCTCGGCTGGGGACTCTCGCGAGAACTCGCACCGAAGCCGGGCCTGAAACTCGTGCAGAAGGACAAGTCGGCGTCGGGTCTCGTGGCTGCGTGGTTTTACAACTGGCCCGAGCACCTTAAGACCCTGCTCGCGCAGTACCACCCCGATCTCGTCGTGGTCTGTGTCGGGGGCGACGACGAACAGGGTCTCGAAGTCAACGGCCACGCCTACGCCTTCAACTCTCCGCCGTGGATTACGCGTTATACCGCCTTAATCAGGCAGATTGATGCCATGATCACCCGGGCTGGCAGTTACGTACTCTGGGTCGGCCTGCCGGTCATGGCCCCGGCGAGTTATCGCCAAGGCGTCGTGACTCTCAACTCGCTCTACCGATCGGTCGGGGTGAGCGTGGCGGGCGTCACGTACCTGCCCTCGTGGGACCTCTTCGCCAACGCGCAGGGACAGTACCAGAGTGCCGCCGACGTCAATCACGTTCGAACCGTGATCCGTTCGAGCGACGGCATTCATCTCAGCTACGTCGGTGAGAACCTCTTCGCCACGTACGTCGCCAACGAAATCGCCGCGATCTACCACGTTCGTCTCGCGCCGCGACAACCGGCGCTGATAACGAACTAGCGAAGTCGCAACTTCTTACATCACGTGACCGAGTCGTCCAATGATCAGCGTCACGTTCCATGACAGCGCTACGCAGATGAGTAGTAACAGCGCGGTCGACCAGCCGTCACGGATCAGGCGCCTGGATCGACGTATGGGATTTTCGACGAAGTGATAGGACGCCACGGCGCACGCCGTCGCGCCGGCGACTTCGATGACCCGCGCCAGCGGCGAAGAGATCGGATGGACGCGTTGCAAGGGCAGCATCAACCACGGATAGTGCCAGAGGTAGAGCGAGTAAGAAATATCCCCGACGTAGCGCACTGGTCGCCACGACAACCACGACGCTGGTGCGCCCTTTACGCTCGCCTGACCCGTCCAGAGCAGCATCGCGCTCGCGCCACACGGCCACCACGCCAGTACCCCGGGAAAGGCGCTGTTGGCGTTGAGGCGCCACACGGCGCCGGCGAGCGCGACAACGGCCAGTACCGCGAGGAGGGAGTTTGTTCGTGGCGTTCGTCGGGCCCACGACACGGGCACGAGCGCCACCATCGCGCCAAGTGCCAGTTCCCAAAACCTCGTAAAGGGGGAGTAGTAAGCCGCGACGGAATTGATGGGCGTGAGGTGGTACGACCACCACGCCGACGCGACGATCGCGACGGCAAGAAAACTGACCAGCGCGACGGAGCGAAAGCGGCGCGGCGTGAGCCAGGTGAGCGAGAAGACCGCCATCGGATAGAAGAGGTAGAACTGCTCTTCGACGGCGAGTGACCAATAGTGCGTTACGAGCGACGGTGCCACGCCCGGCACGAAGTAACTGCTGTTGGTGTTGATGAGTCGAAAGTTCTCCGCGAACAGCGACGCCCATCGAACGTCGCCGAGCAACGACGTCTCGAAGTTGACGCCGAGTAACCAGTGGGCCGCTATGACGGTTGCGACCAACGTCACCGTCGCGGCGGGAACGATTCGTCGTATCCGGTTCGCGTAGAAAAAGCCGAGGTTGCGCGCAATGCTGCGACGGGGTTGACGCAAGAGCAGGCGCGTTATGACGAAGCCGCTGATTACGAAGAAGACATCAACGCCGACGTAGCCGCCCTCGAATCCGGGAACGCTCGCGTGCACCAAAATGACGAGCACGACGGCCGCGGCCCGAAGTCCCTGAATGTCCGGACGAAAGGTGGGCGATCCGGTGAGGGATTCACCCGTCGTCGTTGCGAGGTGATCGCGCTGCTGGAGCGACTGGTCTTTGGCCACGTCGTCGAGAGTAGACCCATCAACATCGAAAGAAATGTTTTGCTCGGCGTCTCGCTTCTGAGAAGTCGCGGGAGGTGCCGCATCGCCCTATCCACGAAAGAGCGGCGCGTTGGCTCGAGACACGGCGCCCGACCGTAGTACGTTGGCACCCTATGCGCCTCGACGACTGGTTTCTAACATCAGAAGAACGGGACAATCCGATGACCGAGATTGACGCGCAACGATCAATGAACATTGCGTGGACAGAAGGCAATCTCGTGACGTTTCTGGTCGATGGCGCTGCCTATTTTACGCGGCTCGACGGCGCCATCTCGAGCCTTGGACCCTTCGATGAGGTGCGCTTCACCGATTGGCGCGGTGACGGCGATGAACTCGTGTCCGATGAGGGAACCACGATCGCGACCCTCTTTGCTGACGCCTGTCGACGCAACGTCGATGTTCGCGGACTGCTCTGGCGTTCGCACAGCGACCGTTTCGCGTTCAGTTCTAAACAAAATCGATATCTCGCTGCTGAAGTGACTAAGGCAGGTGGCCAGATTCTTCTCGATGAGCGAGTTCGACGCGGCGGATCGCATCATCAAAAGATGATCGTGATCCGCCATCCTTCGTCTCTTGAACGCGACGTTGGCTTCATTGGAGGCATCGATCTCAGTCACGGTCGTCGAGACGACCGAAGTCATCAAGGAGACGCTCAAGCGATCGAATTGGACGAGCGCTATGGCCCGCGTCCGCCTTGGCACGATGTTCAACTAGAAGTACACGGTCCCGCCGTGAGCGAACTTGATCGCACGTTTCGAGAACGTTGGGAGGATCCGACCCCTCTCAATCATGCGAGTCGACTTCGAGTATTGATCTCGCGCGCGGCGTCACGCGATCGTCTAGCTAGTCCACTGCCCCTCCTTCTAGGCGATCCGCCCGTAATCGGCAGTCACGCGGTTCAGGTACTGCGGACGTATCCGTCAAGACACCGCCCGTATCCTTTCGCGCCCGAGGGTGAACGAAGCGTCGCACGAGCGTTTGCCAAAGCCATCGCGCGAGCGCGTACGTTGATCTACATCGAAGATCAGTATCTCTGGTCCGTAGAAATTGCCAATCTCCTCGCGGACGTGCTTCGCCGACATCCAAATTTGCAACTCATCGGCGTCGTGCCTCGCTTTCCGGACAAGGACGGCAAGTTTTCGGGACCGCCGAGCCGCCTCGCCCAAGCGCGGGCTATCTCAATTTTGAAAGCAGCGGGTGGCGAGCGAGTTGCAATTTTCGACGTAGAGAATGTGTCGGGGTCTCCCATCTACGTCCACGCCAAGGTCTGCATTATTGATGACGTGTGGGTAACGGTTGGATCTGACAATATGAATCGCCGCTCGTGGACGCACGACTCGGAACTCTCCTGCGCCGTGATCGACAGCGAACTCGACGACCGCGCCCCCCTGGATCCGGGAGGGCTCGGCGACGGTAGTCGGAAGTTCGCGCGCGAATTGCGACTCTCGCTTTGGGCGGAGCACCTTGGACGGGCCGTGGAGGATCCGGCACTGCTCGATTTGGCCCAGGGTTCCGTCCTTTGGCAGGAAAGCGCAAGCGAACTCGCTTCCTGGAAATCTGCCGCCGGTAATGGGAATCGGCCACCGGGTCGGATTCGATTGCATCAGGTCGATCCGGTGGGCCGAAGCGCTCGGGGATGGGCGGAGATCGCTTACCGGTTAATTTTCGATCCTGACGGACGTCCACTCCGTTTAAGGCTGAAGCATCGATTCTGATGGGTCGATCTCGCACGTAATAGAGTGGCCGCCCATGATTTCGAGAGCAAGTTACGTTTGAGCGCACGCGTCGTCAACCCTCAACGGTGCCCTCGGTCGCCTCATAGCCACGTGTAACTTTTCTTCCGTCACCCAGTCGAGATGACGACAAGGTTACAATTTTCGCCGCAATGAGTGGCGAAAAACATCGCCATCGCCAACGGGCGAAAGGGATTCTGCGGCGAGGCTTCATATCCAAAAAACTGCCGCGTAAGAGTTTGCAGGTTGCGAACCCGGCGCTCGCATTAGGTTCATGTGTGACTTCGATGTAGCCCAGACCCCGCTGCTTCCAGATTTGGTCGATTGCAATACGCAGATAGGGGCACGTCAACGGTGAGTACGACGATAATCATCCTCAGTGCAAGCGAAAATGCTGCTTCAACCGTTAGCGCAGTGAGACCTTCAAATTCGCTTCGTTCCCTTTCCCCGAGCGGGGAACGGTGATGAGCGACGCGACGCTCCACGAAGAGGGTTTGCGCACCTATCTCAATCCGTCGGATGACGGCTCGGCTGACCGCTTGACGCGAACAGTTGGACGAGGACACGAAGTCATCGCTACCGCGATGGCGCTGATCATCTCCTTCGCCGTTGTGGGAGTAGCCATGATCGCGCTCGGACTGTTAATCACTCATGTTCTCGCGCACGGTTCCGTTGGCGCGTGGGATCGCCACGTGAGTGTGTGGTTCGATCGACATCGCAGCACTCATTGGAACCGAATCACCGGTGACGCCACCGACATCGCGGACACCTTCGAAATTGCTGGCGTCGCCGCGGTGCTCACCATTGTGCTCTTGTTTCGACGATGGGGCCGACACGCCTTTTTGCTTATCGCTGGTCTGGCTATCGAGCTTTCCGTTTTCCTCACGGCTAACGCCATCGTCGCGAGGCCCCGACCTTCCGTGCGTCACTTGGGGGGCACGCCTTCGACTTTCAGTTTTCCCTCCGGACACACCGCGGCGACCTTCATGCTTTATGGGGGTATCGCCGTGATAGTTGCGGTAGCGACAACCCGGTGGTGGGCTCGAGTCTTGATGTGGACGCTCGCCGTCGCGTTGACGGTGGCCGTTGCCTTATCGCGCGTTTACCGTGGCGAGCACTACCCGACGGACGTCATAGCTGGCTTCCTTCTCGGCGCTGGATCCCTAGTGGCCGCGGTCTTCATTATTCGAGTGGCTGGCGTGAATCGAACCGAGAGATTGAACGCCTCGGAGAGATCAACATTGGCTACGGAGGTGACCCCAACGGACGACGCGGCCCGATGACGTCAATTGCCGTTATCGCCAACCGTAAAAAGACCTTTGGTGGAGGACTCGTTGAACTACGCAAGATCTTGGCCGAGAAGGGGTACCCCGACCCGCTCTGGTACGAGGCATCCAAGAGCCCCAAGACGTCCGAACTTGCTCGCCGCGCCGTGAGGGAAGGCGCCGAGCTCCTCTTCATTTGGGGGGGCGATGGAACGGTCCAGCGATGCGTCGACGCCGTAGCTGGCAAAGCGGTGAATCTGGCGATCTTGCCGGCGGGCACCGCCAATTTATTGGCAACCAATTTACAAGTACCGAACGACGTACGTGGCGCGGTCGACGTTGGCCTCTTTGGTGATCGTCGCCGCCTGGATGTGGGAGTACTGAACGGTGAGCGCTTTGCGGTTATGGCGGGCGTGGGCTTCGACGCCATCATGATGCGCGACGCCGACGGTGAGTTGAAGGGCCACTTTGGCCGTCTCGCGTACGTGTGGACCGGCGCGCGCGCCACGCACATGAATCCTCGAAAGATCAAGATCGAGATTGACGGAGAGCCGTGGTTCAAGGGCCACGCGACGTGTGTGCTGTTTGGCCAGATGGGCACGCTGCCGGGGGGAATCGAAGTGTTTCCCGATGCGCGGCCCGATGACGGGCTACTCGAGGTTGGTGTCGTGACCGCGGAGAATGCCTTCCAATGGGTGCGCGTGCTGAGCCGACTAGTGGCCGACGAAGCGAAACACTCCCCACTAACGCAGATGACCCGCGCCCGTAAGGTGCGCATTACTCTCGACCGACCGACCACATACGAACTCGACGGCGGCGCGCGGAAAGCGACGAAGAAAATTCGTGCACGAATCGAGCAAGGCGCAATAACCGTGTGCGTCCCGAAGCAGCAGCCATGAGCAGCGCCTCACTCGTTCCCGAAACCCGGGGGCTCACCGGTGACGACGCGTGGCAGGTTCTCCAGCGCACTGGTTGGGGCCGCCTGGCCAAAGATGCTTTCAAACGAATGCGCGTCGCCGACGGTTTCAGCCACGCCCGCTCGTTAGCGTTCCTGATGACGCTCGTCGCCATCGAAGGGTTGATTGGGATCGTCGGGTTCGCCAGTGTCCTCCATAAGGGAAGATTCAGCGCCATTATCGTCGCCACGGTTCGCGGGACCGTTCCGGGGCCGGCTGGGCGCGTACTCACCACGGCGGTCGTCCAGGCGCACCGCGTGGTCGGAGAGCATCACTACGGTGCTCTCCTTTTTGGAGTCCTCGGGTCACTGGTCGTCGCAACGACCGCCATGGGGCAGCTCGAACGTGCGCTCAATCGCATCTACGGCATCGAGCAGGACCGCCCGACTCTAAAGAAGTACGCGCGCGCGCTGCTTTTCGCACTGAGCGTCGGCGTCGTCGGCGCGGCAGCCTTTATATGCCTGGCCTTTGGCAGAGAACTCTTCAGCGCCACCGATCATTCGATGGGCGCGTCGGTCTGGTCCATCGTGCGCTGGCCCCTCGGAGTGGGCCTGATCGCGGTGAGTGTGACGGTGCTCTTTCGCTGGTCCCCTCGACGGCGACAGCCCCGTCTGTCGTGGCTCGCCTTTGGCTCTGGCGTCTCGGTGTTCTTGTGGGGACTGGTAACAATCGGATTGGGTCTCTTCTTCGCGTCGAGTTCATCTTTTGGTTCGACGTATGGCCCGTTGGCGGGCGTGGTGGCGTTGCTCGTGTGGAGTCTCCTGTCGAGCACGTCACTCTTATACGGAGCCGCGTTGGTCGCCCAACTCGAGGCACTCAGAACGAGTGCCCCCGCGCCGCAGGATGAACAAAAGGTGGCCGAGTCCAATCCCGCAAGCGACGCACACCCTGGTGAAGCCGTGGCCACGTGAGGACGAATGACGCCCACGGCCCGTTACTCACGACGGAGGAGTTGAGTGTTCGGGCCCGTCGCGTCCTCGAAGGGGTCGTGGGCATTCCCGCGACCGAGAACAACCACATAACGGTTCTGCACAACGGATGCGAAATTTTTCCGTCGATGCTCGACGCCATACGGGCCGCGGAGCAGACTATCGACTTCCTCACCTTCGTCTACTGGAAGGGCGCGATCGGTACCGAAATCGCTGACGCTTTGGGGGAGCGAGCCAGGGCCGGTGTGCGCGTTCGCGTACTGCTCGACGCGCGGGGATCGCGACCGATTGAGCACCGCCTCATCGACAACATGGTGAGCGCCGGGGTGCGATTACGTTGGTTTCGTCCACTGCGCCGATTTCGACTCGGCGAAGTCAATCACCGCACTCATCGCAAGGTGCTGGTGGTCGATGAGTCCGTTGGCTTCACGGGCGGTGTAGGTATTTCTGATCTGTGGCAAGGCAACGCCCGCAACGAACTCGAATGGCGCGACACGCACTTCAGAGTGGAAGGTCCGGCCGTCGACGGACTTCGTGCAGCGTTTCTTGACAATTGGGCCGAGAGCGACCCCACCGTCTTTGAGGTCGCGTACGACCACTTTCCTCGCCAACCAACCCCTGGCCACAGTGCGGTCCAGTGCGTGCGCGGGACCTCCGCGACGGGTGGGAGCGATCTGAGGAGCGTCTTTCGCACCCTCTTGCAATTGAGTCAACGACAACTTCGAGTAACGACCGCCTACTTTGTCCCTGACGACGATCTAACCAAACGCCTCTGCGACGCCGCTTCGCGCGGGGTGCACGTACAGATTCTCCTTCCGGGGCCATTCGCTGACAAGCGCTTCGTTCAGTTGGCCGCGGAGGTGGAGTACGAGAAGCTCTTCGAGTCCGGTGTGGAACTGTGGAATTTCCAGCCAACGATGATGCACGCCAAGACCATGATGGTGGACGGCCTTGTCGCTAACGTGGGCTCGGCGAACTTCAACGCCCGCTCGCTCAAATGCGACGAGGAGATCAACATGGTGATCTTCGATTCGACGGTCGTTAAGACCCTCAACGCTCACTTTGACGATGATCTTGAGCGCAGCGTTCTAATTGATCCACGGCGTTGGAAGCGCCGGTCACTAATCCAACGCGTGAAAGAGCGCGTGGTCGCGCCGCTTCGCGGCGTGTCATAGGAGGTAGCGACGGTGCTCGTTCTTTTGGTCAACTTTTTTTGCATCATTGTCCCGGGGGGCGCCGCCTGGATCATCGCGTATCGGTGGCCACAAGTCGCACACACAGCGCCCAAACTCAGTACGGAGCGCGTTGAGAACGAGGCACGAAAACATCGACCACTTGTCGCGTTCATGCATTCGCGACTTAATCCCGAGTCCACTACGGGCCTCGCCCTGAGCGCCGCGATCGTGGCCTTCGTCGGCGGAGCCATCGTTGTTGGCTTCATACTCATCATGATTCACACGGACACGGGTTTCGCGCGCCTTGATCGCAGCGCCAGCCTGTTTGGAGCTCACCACGCGACGAACCTTTCGACGAAGGCCCTGCGGGTTTACACACAGTTGGGCGGCGCGCTCGTGATTGTTCCCCTGGCAGTCATCGTGGCGATCGTTGAGACGATCCGCCAACGAAAGATAGAAGTCGTACTATTCCTCGCTCTCGTCGTCGGTGGACAGTTTCTCGTCGCCAACGTCATTAAATCAATCGTCAATCGGGCGCGTCCCAACTTCGACCAACTCACCGGTTTCTCTGGACCGTCATTTCCCTCGGGTCACGCCGTCGCCGCCGCCGCTGGCCTGGCGGCGTTCGCGTTGGTTATCGGACGACGCCGGTCTCTTAAGGTGAGGGCGTTCCTCGCCGGTCTCGCCGTGGGCCTCGCCACTGGTATTGCGTGTGTGAGGGTCATGCTCGGCGTGCACTGGCTAACGGACGTGCTCGCCGGATTAGCCCTCGGGTGGGCGTGGTTCGCTCTGTGCTCCATCGCTTTTGGCGGCTATCGACTTCGCTTCGGCGCTCCAGTCGAGGCGATAGAGAAAGCTGTCGCACCAGTGGATCATCGAACGTGAGCGACGCCATCGAACAGAACGAACGCGAGCGCACCGGTTTGGCTTTCGCGTCGGACTTCTTCGAGTTGGCTATCCAACTTCAACTCGTTGGCGCCTTCTCTTAAGCCCAAGGTACGAGACTCGCTCGACCGAGTTCACACCGGATTCCCCAAAATGGTCTTCAAGGAGTCAGAGGGGATGCTCGCCCCGTCTATCTGGACGAGACTCGTGCGTTAACCAGAGGCCCAGCCAGGGTGCACCGCCAGTTCAATCGGTGTCGCGCGCTCCCGACGGTGGTGACCACTCACCGAGACCCTTCTTAGACTCCTTCTTAGCGTGTTTGTCGTTGCGCTTTTCTTTTAGCGACTTACCGACCTTCTTGACATTGTGTTGGTCCGGTGATTTATTGGCCATGGTGACTCCTCTAGCAGGTGATGGCGTTGTTGACTTCGAAATCAACTCTGTGAGCGGCCACCGTTGACGCCTTCTGACGTCAAAGGGCAGCTCTCATTTGGGATCTCATCATCGACCTTAACCACCACCGACCATCCAGCACGGTGATGTTCCCCAGTCGTAATTCAGGCGATTCTCGATCGGCGATGGGAATCGCGACGACGCAGTTGGCAACGCGATCAAACTGCAATTCGTACTTGGAACGATGCGCCAGCGGAGTTTTCAAATTGGATAACCCCGACGACGCCAGAACCGAGTTCATGGAGCCAATTTTGTGGCCCACGTCACGGATTCGAGACGATATCTGCGAAGTCGGCGGATTGACCGACGGCGCTGACCTGGAAAAATGGATGACGAGGGATACGTTCGGATGGACCAGACTTGCCCCCAAGGTGCCGGTATCGAGAACCGGCCAGCCCACCAGGCTGAATCTAGGCAATCCCTCAAGGCGTCTTCGCCGCCGCGACGCTGACGTCCAGTTCGACTTAGGCCTTCAACGTCGTATCGCGCCCTCCGCGTATCCACGACGTTCCGGCCGCGAGCAGACAGACAATGGTCGCGAAGTCGAGCGCGGGATGAAGTCCGGCGACGAAGGCCCTTTGAATGATCTTCGGGAAGAACGTCTTGCCGATGACCGTCGCACGGGCCGTGGGCGAGAGCGAGGCCAGCACGTGAGGGCCGAGCAGGTGGACCATCGGGTTGTAGCCAAGCAGTGACGCGAAGAGTGTCGTGACCGGTGGCAACGTCGAAACGCGCAGGGCGGTCGTGTGGGTGACGCCTTGGTTGGTGAGGCCGCTGAACAGGGCGTGGGGCAACGTTCCCGAGAGGCCAATGATCATCAAGGTGAAGAAGATGCCAATGGAGATGACTTGACCCGAATTCTGAAACGTCGAGTTCATGCCCGATCCGACACCACGGTTCTCCGCGGGGAGCGCGTTCATCACGCTGGCTCTGTTAGGCGCCGCAAAGGCGCCCATGGCGATCCCGTTCGAGAACAGAATGAGTCCGAACTCGGGGTAGGAGAAGTTCGCCGGGAGGCTCTGAAGAAGGAGGAAGGACGCCGCCGCGCCGAGCATGCCGCCCACGGTGAAAGGTCGCGAGCCGTATTTGTCAGAGAGATACCCGCACAGTGGACCGGCGACGAGGAAGCCGGCCGTGAGTGGCAAGAGTGCGATACCCGCCCACAGCGGCGTGTTGGAGAAACTGTACCCGTGCAACGGCAGCCAGATGCCCTGGAGCCAGATGACCATCGTGAACATCAGCCCACCGCGCCCAATGGCGGAGAGGAGTGTCGAGATACTGCCCGTTGAAAAGTCGCGAATTTTGAAGAGGCTCAGTTTGAACATCGGATCGGGCGAGTTGATCTCGATGCGCGCGAAGAGGAAGAGCGCGACGACGCCCAGGGCGAGCGAACCCAGGACAAAGGGACTGGTCCACCCCATAACGTGACCGCCGTAGGGCTGGATGCCGTAAGTGATGCCCACCATCAGGGCGACGAGACCGACGGCGAAGCTTACGTTGCCACCCCAGTCGATGGAGGTATCACGCTTGGTGGGGACCTCGCGCAGTTTGAGGTAGGCCCACACGGTGCCAAAGAGGCCAATCGGCACCGAGATGATGAAGATCAGTCGCCACTGGATCGGCCCCAAGAGCCCTCCGAGCACCAGTCCAATGAACGTGCCCGCGATCGCCGCGATCTGGTTGATGCCGATGGCCATGCCGCGTTCGTGCTCGGGAAAGGCGTCGGTCAAGATCGCCGTCGAGTTCGCCATCAAGAATGCCGCGCCGACCCCTTGGAAGAGTCGCATGATGACGAGCCAGAGCGCCGCCGCGGTGCCGGACATCCAGGTGATGGAAAGCAGTAACGAGAAGAAGGTGTAGATCACGAAGCCCAAGTTGTACATCCGCACGCGCCCGAGCATGTCGCCGAGTCGCCCCAAGCTCACCACGAGCACCGACGTCACGATCATGAACCCGAGAATCATCCACAACAGATAGAAGGTGTTGCCGGGCTGGAGAGGATTGATGTTGATGCCCTTGAAGATGTCGGGCAAGGCAATCAAGACAATGGAGGCGTCGATCGTGGCCATGAGCATGCCCAGCGTCGTGTTGGAGAGCACGAGCCACTTGTAGCGATCGGAGTCGGGGTGGGGGAGGTCGCGTCGCCCTGGTGACGCGGTGGCGAGGCTCACGTGGTCGGTTCGCTCAACAGCTCTTTTGGCACAGTGTCGAGTGAGTGCAGAATCGCGTTCGCGAGAGCGCGGGCGCTCTCGGGGCTGAGCTCGAGGGCGACGCGCGCCGAGGAACCTTTGGCGGGATTGAGTACGTCAATCAAGAGTGCGTGACCGGCGCCGTAGTGCACGGGGTGATCGAAGTAGACCGTGGCGTCGGTCATCGAAGTCCAGCCATCGGGCGTCTTCGCGCTGCCCTCAAGGGACAGTTTCTCAGTTTGGTAGGTACACACGGTCTCTCCTTAGGCCACGGTGCCGGCGAGGAACGTGAAGATGTCCTTCCAGCCCTCAACGGCCGACTCGGGTCGAAACGATGGACGGTCCACGTTGAAGAAAGCGTGTCCGGCTCCTTCAAAGGTGCGAAAGGTGAACTCTTTTCCCGCGGCGGTCAGCGCGGCGGCGAGCGCGTCGTTCTGTTCGGGCGAGGGGAAGGTGTCGTCGGCACCAAAGAGGCCGAGCAAGGGAGCCGAAAGACTACCGGCTTCGCCAATAACGGCCTTGACCTTGAGGGGGAACTCCGACGGTGGGTCAATCGCGACAAAGGCGCCGTAGCAGTCAATGACGGCGTTCAGCGGTAGTCGACACCCCGCGAGAAAGGACTGGCGACCACCGGAGCAGAAGCCAATGGAGGCCACGCGACCATTGGACGAAGGGAGCGCCTTTAGATAGTTCATCGCGCCCTCGACGTCGCCGACGAACTGTTCGTCCGCGACGCCACCGCCCGCCCGCGCCGTGGCGGCCGCGTCGTCGGGACTCGCGCCGGGGGCTTCGCGGTGATAGAGATTGGGCATCAAGGCGGCGTACCCGTTCGCGGCGAACTTGCGCGCGATCTCTTTGGTCGCTTCGTCGTAGCCGGGCATGTGGTGGATCACGACGATGGAACCGAACTGTTCAGTGTCCGTCGGCACGGCGAGGTAAGCCTCAATCTCGTCGCCACCGTGCCCTTTGATTGTGATGGTGTCGGCACGTAGATCGTGTGTCATGTCGGTCCTCTCGAAGGTTCACTCGGGCGACGTTGCGTGAATTGACGTCGTCTGGCACTGCCGTACTGAATTAGTTACTTTGAGTAACTATATGGTATGTTAGCGCAATGGGCAAGGCGTTGAAGGACACCCAGAGTACGACCACCCTTGAGCGCGAGCTCGGTCGGCTGCGCCGGGTTCACTTGATGCAGTTACTGCGCTCTCCGAGCGAGCCCGGCCTGAGTCCCCTGGCGACGGAGTTGCTCCGCGTGGTCGTCGAGTCAGGATCCATTCGGGCCTCGGACCTCGCGAACACGCTCTTCGTCACGAAGACGTCAATTAGTCGCTACGTAAATGAGATGCTTGACGACGGGCTCTTGGTCCAGCGACGTGATCCCACTGACGGACGGGCCACTCTGTTGTCGCTCTCGTCGACGGGACGTCGCGCGCTCGAGGAACGCGAAGCTCGTCGCACGGCGGTCTTGGGCGAACTCTGTGGGGGATGGCCCAAGGGCGACGTGGCGACCCTGACCACATTATTGAGGCGACTCAATGACGTGAGCCAGATTCGTCGGATGGAACAGCGCGTTCACTGAAGAGACGGGCGAACGACCGACTACTCGTCGGTCACCAAGGAGTTTCTCTCCGCGGTACCGGTGTAGTAGGCAATGCCGGCCGAAACAAGCAGCAAGAGCCCCGAAGCCGTCAGCGCCAGATTGAGCCCGTGCGTGAACGCGCTGTAGGCAGCCTGTACGACCTCCCTGATTATTTTCTTCACCGCCGCGCTGCTTATGTGACTCTCCGCGGCGGCCTGGGACTTCACGGAACCGGTGATCACCGCCGTAATGACTCTTTGGCGAAAAGCCGCCGGCACGCCCAACTGAATCAGGCGCTGGGTCAGACCCACCGTGAGCTGCGCGTTGACCACGGATCCAAGAATCGCGACGCCCGTCACGGCGCCGAGTTCTCGACTGGTGTTGATGGTGGAGGCGGCCATGCCCGAGTTGTCGGCCGGAATACTGATCAGCGCCGTCGCGTTGATGGGGACGACCAGAATGCCAAAGCCCACGCCCGCGAGGCCCATGGTCCAACCGAGCGTGCTGAGCCCCGCCGTGGGATTGATCGCGACGTCGGTGAGAAGAACACCCATGCCCGCGAGGAAACAGCCCACCGTCATGGGAACGCGAGAACCCACGCGGCCGACCCAGCGACCCGCGAAGAGCGAGGCCAAGACCATGCCCGCCAAGAGAGGCAAGAAGTCAACGGCCAGTGTGTAGGGACCAACGGCGGCGACGACCTCGAGGTAGAGCGCGACGAAAAAGAAGATGGAGAAGATCGCGAAGCAGCTCGTAAAGGCAATAACCGTCGAGCCGGCGAAAGCTCGATTCTTTAGCCATTTAACATTCAACATCGGGTACTTGGTTTTGGCCTCAACGGTGAAGTACACCACGAAGGCGACAGCACTGATCACGTAGAGCGAGATCACGCCCGATGAGCGGTACCCCCACGACTCACCGGCAATCGTGGCGAAGGTCGCGGTGCCGAGAGCGATGGACGCGAGTACGAAGCCGTAACCGTCAACGCGACGTCGAATCGCGTTCACGCTCTCGGGTAGCGCAATGGACGCGGTGATTAGGACGAGCACGCCAAAGAAGAAGTTGAACCAGAAGACCGCGCGCCACGACCAAAGTCCGACTAACACGCCACCAATGACCGGACCGAGAGCCAGTGCGAGACCCGAGACCGCGGCCCAGGCGCCGAGCGCGCGGGCACGGGCCCTCTTCTCGGGGTAGATGTGACGAATCATCGACAGAGTGCTCGGTTCAGATCCAGCAGCACCGACGCCCATGATGACACGACCGATTATGAGTTCACTGGGCGAGCCGGCGAAAGCGCACACGAGCGAACCGGCACAGAAAATCACCACACCGATCAGCATCACTTTTTTACGTCCGAAGTTGTCACTCAGTGATCCTGAGATCAACATGAGGCTCGCGAAGGCCAGAGCGTACCCGCCAACAACCCACTGCAACTGGGAGACGCCCGCGTGCAACTTCGATTGCACGCTCGTTAACACCGCGCTGGCGATGGTGTTATCGAGAAACGTCAGGAAGAGAATCGCGAGGAGCGAAGCAAAGCTGAAGTGCGTTTTCAATTGATGGACGACACGGTCGCGTCGACCTTGGAGGGATCGCGTGAGGAGTGATGGTGAGCCGCTGCGCTCGCTCATGCAATCCTCCCCGTGACAAAACCTCTGCCGTCATCTGCCGATAATGCGTCTTAAAGGTCAGCTACCAACGGCTCGACAACGTGCGTGCCCAAAGGCACGGATCTCTGGCGAGAGTCACGTGATGTCGAATGGCGTCCTCACTGACGTTAATGAAGCAAACTTATTCTCAACCGACTGCCTTAAAGGCGATACGACCCACTGCTGAGTCGGCGCCGAGGGCATTGCCAACACTCATCGCGCAACTCCTCAGGTTGTACTTGTTAGTACCGCACTTGCCGGCGCCGGTGCCGGTGCCGACCTTGCCGGTCGTGACCTTGAAAGCCGTCTTTGGCAAGTGGCCAGTTGAGGAAATGGTCTTGGCTATGGCGCCTTGAATATTGCACCCGGCCGCGCCCTTCGCGATCGCGGTGCACTCCACGACGTAGACCGAATCACCTGGCGTGAAGCCACTGCCGGTCACGTGGACGATCTCGCCGTTGTGGAGATTCGTCGACGGCGTGACGACCAGTTTTGGCCCAGTGGTCGCTGACGCGGCCGCCACCGACACGAGGCCACTGGAAATTCCCGTAATCCCTAAGACCGCGATACTGAGCGCGACGCGCAGTCCTCTAGTCGACTTCATAATCTCTCCCTAATTGTGCTGAATTGTCGAGGCCTTCGATTACTCGCTGCGCAATCGCGCCCGCGCGAACCAAACGCCCCCACATCACTGTCGCTCTCATAGTAGTCAGACCACGCGCGTTTTTGACGCAGTGAAAATATTCGAAAAAAAAACGAACAGCGCAGTGGTAAAGCCCTTTTCTTCGCGTTCGTCGCGCGACGCTTCGAAGCGACGTAGTCAATTTTGACTACGACCATCGTGATTGAACCAGTTCATCCGTGTTTGACGCCCGCGAGTTGACTAGGCGCAAAATACTCAACTTTGCGGTGCGTAATAACGCACCTGGCTCAAGACAAATTCTCTCAATATTGCGAACCTTGATTCATCACTTGTTGCTTCGTTTTTACGGGGTGATCGCCAATGAGGAGAGAAGGGGCTATGAGCAAAATGTTCGCCACGAGCGCCGTCGCTGGCCTCATAGTTCTAGGTACCCTGGGTCTCTACGTTGCTCCTTCGAGTGGCGAAAGCGCGACGCACGCGTCATCTACCACGACCGAGGTTCCTTTCGCGTCACCCTCTTCGAGCACCATCGTCAACGTGTGTTCAGCCAAGCAGCCCGTTGGTTACGCGCACTGTAACGCACAACTTCGTTCGTTCAACGGGGTCAAGAACGCCCTCGAGGCCACCCCCGCCGCGACGTTGGGCCAAAATGGCGCGTACTCGCCGGCCTTCCTCCAGTCCGCCTACAACATCGCTTCACTCGACGCTGCTGGCAACAACGGCATGGGACAGACCGTCGCCATTGTCGACGCCTACGACAACCCTAACTTGGCGAGCGACCTGGCCTACTACCGTAACTATTTCAATTTGCCCGCCTGCCCGAGCGGCACCATTTCGGCCGCGGCGACCAGTTGCGTACTTGAGCAAGTCAACGAGAAGGGTGCCACGACGCCGCTTCCCCCGAGCAAGTCAAATTGGGGCCTCGAAGAAGCCATGGACGCGGAGATGGTTTCCGCCCTGTGCCCGAACTGCCAGATACTTATGGTCGAGGCGACCACCTCCTCCATGAACGACCTTGGCGCCTCGGTGAACACCGCCGTGAAACTCGGCGCGAACGTCGTCTCGAATAGCTACGGATCTCCGGAGTTCGCGTCGGAGAACGATCTCTCGAACGCGGACTACCTTCACCCCGGCGTCGCGATCGTCGCCGCGGCCGGTGACAATGGCTACGGCGTGCAGTTCCCCGCGGCCTCGCCCAACGTCGTCGCCGTTGGCGGCACCACGCTCATTCAAAAGGCCGATACCGGTACGCGCAATGGATCAGAAACCGCGTGGGCCGGATCGGGATCGGGCTGCAGCCTCTACGAAGCCAAGCCCGCGTGGCAGCACGACAGCGCCTGTACGAACCGCGCCGTGGCCGACGTCGCCGCCGTCGCCAATCCCAACACCGGGGTGTGGGTCTACGACACCTTCGGGGCGTCTGGTCTCATCGTGGCCGGCGGCACCAGCGTGGCCACCGCGCTCGTGAGTGCGATCTTCGCTCTCTCGAATAGTGCTGCACCAAGTACGGTCAATCCTGCTTCGAATCTCTACAACAACGCGAGCGTGCTCTACGCCGTGACCCAAGGTTCGAACAGTGGCTGCGGCAACTATCTCTGCGACGCGTCCCAGAGTGACAACGGTTACAACGGTCCCACCGGCATGGGAACGGCCGGCGGCACGCCGAATAGTCTCGCGGCATTTCGCCCCTCCACGCCTTCGAGCAGTGTTCAGAAAAAGTCAGTCGCCTTCGCTTTGACCGGTGGCCCCACCAATGTCGAAGCGCTTCCCGGTGACGGAGAGGCCGTTGTTGGCTGGGCCCCCCCAATCAACAACGGCAACTCCAATTTCACGAGCTACCTCGTGACTGATGGCGCGGGCCAAAACTGTACGTACACGGTGACGACTCCTGAGACCGACTCCTGTACCTTGACCGGCCTTACCAATGGCAAGAGTTACCACTTCAGCGTTACCGCGATGAACAAGAGTGGCGCGAGCGCGACCTCACCGGAGTCGAACACGGTGACGCCGACCAACCTTTCCGCGATCACGCAAGTAGCGGCGGGCTACAACTTCGGCTGCGTGCTGCACGTCGACGCGACGGTGTCGTGTTGGGGCGTCAACGACTCGGGTCAACTCGGTGACGGGTCGACAACGTCGCGAACGAGCCCCGTCAACGTCTCGGGCATCACGAGCGCCACTCAGATCGCCCTGAGTTCAAACTACGCCTGCGCGCTCCTCGCGAGCGGCACCGTGTCGTGTTGGGGTAACAACGCCCATGGACAACTCGGCAATGGCTCGACGCTTTCTAGCGCGACTCCCGTGGCCGTTGGTGTTATCAAGAACGTGACGCAACTCTCCCTGGACAGTTCGTACGCCTGCGCCGTACTTTCGAACGGCACCGTGTCGTGTTGGGGTGACAACTCCTCTGGTCAACTCGGTAACGGATCGAGCGCCGCGTCACTGAGACCCGTCACCGTGTCGAACATCGGCAACGCTACGTCGGTCGAGACGAGCGCCAGCCACACGTGCGCGCTCCTCACTTCGGGCGCCGTCCAATGCTGGGGTTCGGGTGCCTGGGGCGCGCTCGGTAACGGCACGACCACTTCGTCAACGACGCCCGTTTCAGTGGGCGGACTTTCCAAGGTGACGCAAATTGGCGTTGGTTTCAACAACACCTGTGCTCTCCTTTCCAGCGGCACCGTGTCGTGTTGGGGCTACAACGGTGAAGGTGAGTTGGGTAACGGCAGTTACACCAACTCGTTATCGCCCGTCACCGTGACGGGACTAACGAACGTCACTCAGATCTCTACTGGCCCGTACAGCACCTGCGCGCTCTCTAGCGGGATCGTCCAGTGCTGGGGATACCACAGTGCCGGGCAACTCGCCCTTGGCGCCACGACGAACTCCGACACTCCCGTTGTCGTGAAGAAGATCTCGGGTGCCACGCAGATTGATCAGAGTTACGATTTCAGCTACCGGTGCGCTCTGCTTTACTCGACGACCGTAGCGTGCTGGGCTGACGGGGCCACGGTGCCCACGTTCATCAACACCGCGCACGTGACCTCAGCGGCCATGAACAAGGCCGCCGTCAAGAAACGCACCGACAGGAGACTCGCGGCGAAATGACTTGCCGCGAGGACGTCGAAAAATCGTCCTCACGCGCCGCCGCGCTGGCAACTACGACAGTGACGAAGCGTCGCCTCTAGCAGTCGAGCGAACTGCCGCTAGAACTTCGTCGATGGGACGGTCCTTCGAGAGTACGCGAGCACAACCGGCGTCGAGCGCGAGCTCTCGCAACTCACTCTCATGGTTGCTCGAGAGCAAGATGAAGCGGGTTGCGGATGAATTGCGCAACATCTTCTTGACGGCTTCGATACCGTCGCCGTCAGGTAGTACGTAGTCGATGAGCACGACGTCGGGACGCTCGTCGGCAATGAGCACGAGCGCGTCGGCGATATTCGTGGCGACACCGGCGAGATGAAGATCGCTCTCTTTCGTTATTGCGTACGCCAACATTTCGGCCACGAGAATCTGGTCATCGACAACGGCCACGCTGATGTTGGACGGCGAAGAGTTACTCATTAACCAACGAGAGTAGTCATGAGATTAAAACATCGTTGAAGAATTGAGCGTATTTTGTGGTGGGCAACATTGCACGTAGCAACACGAAGATAATGAACTTTATTTTTTAGGTATCGTCAAACCGGATTGCGTAAAGGAACTTTCGAGAACGCAGCGCACATTCTTTTCTTGCGGAAGAAATTACTCTGTTTCGACCGCTGTCACGTTTTGATCACGCAACGGACACGGTTGCTCGTGGCTGCCGTCAAGCACCGCGCCACACTCGTCGCACAAGAGGTGGGCGTAACAAACTTCTTCTCCGCCGAGTATGACTTCGATCTCGGAGTCTTTTTCCATTGTCACCTCGTCGCCAACGCCAAAAGCGCCTAGCGAAAATCGGCCTGAAGTTTCGCAAGTTCGTCCGCGCCGGGGCAGAGCTTCTCGTAGGGCACGCGATTGAGTCCGGTGTCGGACGTGTGGTTGAGTTCGTGTAGTTCCTGGCCCGATTCGTTCAGGTACAAGAGTCCGGTCGCGATCTCGCCACGACTCTGGCGGTCTCGAATGTACTCCTCGACCTTGCTGCGATCACTTGGGTCGTAGCCCTCGGGCAGCGAGCGGAAGCGCATCACGCTGCCGTCGTGCATGACGACCTCTTTGGCGCTGTCGCTCGGGATCTTTTCGCGAATGGGAATCGCCAGTGGGACAAAGTCCGCCGCCACCTCTTGGACCTCGTGCTCGCGAAAGAACTTGTAACTCTTGGTGGAACCTTCGTGGTCGTTAAAGGTCACGCACGGCGAGGTCACGTCGATGAGCGCGAAGCCGTGGTGCTTGACGGCCGCTTTCAAGATGGGGATGAGCTGTTCCTTGTCGCCCGAGAAACTGCGCGCGAGAAACGTCGCGCCGAGCGAGAGACCCACCATGATGGGGTCGATTGGTGCGAGTAGGTTCGGCTCGCCCTTCTTTGGGCTCGAACCAATGTCGGCGGACGCCGAGAGTTGTCCCTTGGTGAGTCCGTAGACGCCGTTGTTCTCAATGACGTAGACCATGTTGACGTTGCGCCGTATGGCGTGCATGAGGTGACCGAGGCCGATGGAGAGCGAGTCGCCGTCACCCGAGATGCCGATGTAGGTGAGTTCGCGGTTGGCGGCGTTGGCGCCCGTGGCGATGGTGGCCATGCGGCCGTGGGCCGAGTTGAAGCCGTGCGCACCGCGAACGAAGTAGGTAGGGGTCTTCGAGGAGCAGCCAATCCCGCTCAGCTTGGCGATGGACCGCGGCGGTGTTGAGAGTTCGAAGAAGGCGTGACTGATGGCGGCGGTCACCGAATCGTGACCGCATCCCGCACACAGCGTCGACATGGCGCCTTCGTAGTCGCGCACCGTGAGACCGAGTTCGTTCTTTGGCAGAGGGTTCAGAGGAATAAAGGGTTTCAGTATTGAGGGCATCAGGAGATCTCCATCTGGGTGAGCACGCTGTCAACGACCTGCTTCGCGCTGAGGGGGTATCCGCCGTAGGCCAAGACGGAGGCCATCTTTTCAATCGCGACGCCGGTCTCCATGGAGATCAACGAGCGCAGCTGTGCGTCACGATTCTGTTCGACGACGAAGCAGCGATCGTGTTCCTCAACGAACGCGCGAACGTCTTCGACGAAGGGGAAGCCCCGCACCCGCAGGAAATTACAGACCAGGCCCCGCTCGCTCAGTTCAACGAGCGCTTCGCGCACCGCGAGGTCGCAACTGCCAATGGTGATGACGCCGACGGTCGCCTTCTTTCGACGCTCGATGATCGGCGCGGGCACGTAGGCGGCGGCGGCGGCGTGCTTGAGCTTCAGGCGGTCGATGACCTCTTGGTAACTATCGGGGGTCTCGGTGTAGCGACCGAACTTGTCGTGGCCCGATCCTCGAACGAAGTAGGCGCCCTTGGCGTCGGAGCCGGGGATGGTCCGTGGCGCGATGAAGTGGTCGTCCTCGTTGGTGTAACGAAAGAACTCCGGTATTCCCGCTAAGTCGTCGTCACTCAGAACTCGTCCGCGGTCGGGGATGAAGTTGTCGTCCCAGGAGAGCTTCGGCACGACCCAGTCGTTCATGCCAATGTCGAGGTCGCTCAGCATGAAGACCGGTGTCTGGAAGCGCTCGGCCAAGTCAAAGCACGCCACCGCGAACTCGAAGCACTCGTGGGGGTTGGCCGGAAAGAGCAAGATGTGCTTGGTGTCGCCGTGGCTGGCGTACGCGCACATCAAGATGTCGCCTTGTTGGGTGCGCGTGGGCATGCCCGTCGAGGGTCCGACGCGTTGCACGTCGATGATGACGGCGGGAATCTCGGTGTAGTAACCAAGTCCGAGCAGTTCACTCATTAACGAGATGCCCGGGCCTGACGTCGACGTGAAGGCGCGAGCGCCGCTCCATCCGGCACCTAAAACCATGCCAATCGAGGCGATTTCATCTTCGGCTTGGATGATGAGGTAGTTGTTCTTGTACTCGGGCTTCGCGAGGGGATCGTCGTTCGCGATCAGCTCGCGCCGATAGGTCGCACAGAGTTTCGTGAAGTTGTCCATCACCGCCGTCGCGGGTGTGATGGGGTACCAGCCCGCTACGGTCGCGCCGGCGTAGAGACAGCCCAACGCCGCCGCGGTATTGCCGTCGATGAGAATCGAGTCGTCGTTTTCGTGGAGCGATTCCAAGCGGAAACTGAGTGGGCAGTCGAAGTTGGCCATCGCGTACTCGTAACCGAGGCGCAGCGCGCGCTGGTTGGAGTCGCGAAGGGCCTCGTTGCGCGCGAAGTTCTCCGCCAGCAGATTCGCGACGACGTCGATGTCGACGCCGACGAGCGCGACGACCGCGCCGGCGTAGGCGACGTTCTTCATCAAGATTCTCTCGCGGGGTTTGGCGAAGGCTTCTAGGCACATCGCGGCGAGGGGCACGCCAAGGAACGTGATGTCGTCGCGTTCGAGGTCGGGGTCGAGCGGCCAGGACGAGTCGTAGAGGAGATAGCCGCCGCTCGTGACCTCTTGAATGTCCTCGACGTAGGTCTGCGCGTTCATTGCGACCACCAGGTCGTAGTCGAGGGCGCGCGCGGTGTAGCCCGAGGCGTTAATGCGGATTTCGTACCACGTAGGTAGACCTTGAATGTTCGAGGGGAAGAGGTTCTTGCCCGAGACCGGGATACCCATGCGAAAGATTGCTTGGACGAGAAGCCCGTTCGCGCTCGATGATCCGGTGCCGTTGACGTTGGCGAGTTTGATCGAGAAGTCGTTGACCTGGCTACGAACCTTGGCCTTTTCGGTCATTGTCACGGTTTAACTCCGCGCCGCCACGCCACCGCCGAAGCCGAGCGCGACGGGGATGTAGTTCTTGCTCCCGGCGTAGGGGATGGCGAGGTCGAAGAGCTCCATGTCCCAAGCAGCCGTTGGACAACGCTCGGCACAGAGCCCGCAGTGCACGCAGACGTTCTCGTCCTTCACCATGACGCGACCAGTCTGGGGTAGGCGTTCAGAGACGAAAAGGTCCTGGGCGAGATTGGTGGCGGGCGCTAAGAGTCGTTCGCGCAGATCCGCCTCGTCGCCGTTACTGGTGATGGTGAGACACTGCACCGGGCAGATGTCGAGGCAGGCGTCACACTCTATGCACAGTGGCGCGCTGAACGCTGTCTGCACGTCGCAGTTCAGACAACGCTGGACTTCTCTCGCCGTCTGTTCGGCACTAAAACCCAACTCGACTTCAAGGTTGAGGGACTCGAAACGCTTCGTCAGTTCGACGTGACTCATCTTCTGTCGCGTCGACTGGTTGTAGTCGTTGTGGTAACTCCATTCGCTCATGCCCATCTTCTGGCTCGCGAGCGTCATGCCCATCGCGGGACGGTCGTTGAGGGCGACTTCGTGACAGTGGTTGTCAATCGAGATGGCGGCCTCGTGGCCGTGCGCGACGGCCCAGATGATGTTGAGCGGTCCCCACGCCGAGTCGCCACCAAAGAAGACGCCCGGCAACGTCGACTGCATCGTGACCTTGTCCACGACGGGCATGTCCCACTCGCCGAACTCCATGCCGAGGTCGCGCTCAATCCACGGGAAGGAGTTTTCCTGGCCAATGGCGAGAATCACGTCGTCACAGGGCAGTATGACCGTGTCGACGGTCGTGGACTTCGTGGCCTTGTCGTCCCACTCGAGGACGTCGAACTCCATACCGACGAGTTTTCCCTCTTCAATGACGAATCGGGTAGGTGCGTAGTTGATGAGGATCTCGACGCCTTCTTCTTCGGCGTCGTCGAGCTCCCAGGGCGACGCCTTAAAGAACTGTCGGGGACGCCTCGCCATGACCTTGATGTCACTGCCGCCGAGTCGCCGCGACGTGCGACAACAGTCCATCGCCGTATTGCCAACGCCAATGATCAAGACGCGCGATCCAATTTCGCTGATGTGCTCAAAGGCGACCGACTCGAGCCAGTCGATACCGATGTGGATGTGTGACTCGATTTCGTCGTGTCGTCCCGGCAGGTCCAGTTCCTTGCCGCGCGGAGCGCCCACGCCGACGAAGACCGAATCGAAACCTTGGTCGAGCAACTCTCTCAGACTGGAGATGGGCGAGTTGTAGCGAATGTCGACGCCCATGTCGAGAATGACGCGCGTCTCCTCGTCGAGTACCTCTTCGGGTAGGCGGAACGAAGGAATGTTCGAGCGCATGAGACCGCCGGGCTTGTCGAACTGTTCGAAGATCGTGACCTCGTAGCCATAGGGCATGAGATCGTTCGCGACGGTGAGCGACGCCGGTCCCGCACCAATGCAGGCCACGCGGTAGCCATTCTTTTCGGTGGGAATCTTGGGCAGGCGGTCCTTGATATCGCCCTTTAAGTCGCTGGCGACGCGCTTGAGGCGACAGATGGCGACGGGCGAGCCGTCCACGCGGTCGCGTCGACAGGCCGGTTCACAGGGTCGGTCACAGGTGCGACCGAGAATGCCAGGGAAAACGTTGGACTCACGGTTCAACATGTAGGCGTCATCGAACTCGCCCTGGGCGATGAGGCGGATGTAACCGGGTACGTTCGTGTGCGCGGGACAAGCCCACTGACAGTCGACGACCTTATGGAAGTAGTCGGGACTTTGAGTGTCCGTCGGTTCCACGCAGAATCCCCTTTCGATAAAGCCCGAAACAGTTCCACGTCGTACCAGAACTACTGCCCAGGTCCTTCGAATTTCACTTTACTTCGTCTGAAATGACCCTTGGTTGCACTCAACGACCAGGACCGCGATGCAGATTCGTGGCGTCACAGCCGTGCCGTAGGGTGAGCTCATAGCGAAATCGTCGGGACTTTCAGGTGGTAGTGAACTCCAGCGCGTGATGGACGCCGCGCGCACGCCCGAGTGGAGTCTCGGACTTGGTCGACAGGGCCAAATCATGGCTACGAAGGACTCGGGCCAGATTGGTCTGCCGTGGGTGGTCCTCGTTGCCAAGGCGGGCCGAGGCATGCGCGTGTCGAAGTTCCACCCCGGCGACGACATCGAGGTTGAAGGCGAGGTGGTCGGTGAGATCACGGGCAATCCCCGCGAGATGGGACGTCAACTCCGAGCGCTCCTCGGCGAGCTGGATACGTAGGTCTTCGTCGCAGCGATTTTGTCACTCGCGTTGTCCCCGTTTGGAGAGTTCGTACTTTGAGACGGGGGCTCACGCTGAACTGTCCTCTAGGTATTTCATGCACGACCCGGGACCTCTAACGTTGGGCGAACGCACCTAACCGATTCGGCGCACCTAATTCAATGGGTTTCGTGGCGGCAATGCATTTTGCTATGCTATTTGCATGGCACAACTTGTTACAAGGATTGACGACCGACTCGCTGAAGACGTGGATGACCTGGTTCGCCAAGGTATTGCCGCGAATCGATCCGAAGCGGTGAGGATGGGTCTTGAGCAGTTGATTAATCGTCATCGACGACAGCAAGTAGGAGCCGTCATTTCCGAGGCGTATCGTCGACAGCCGCAGACCGATGTGGAGATGGCGGGCCTGGATCAGGCGACGCGAGCTCTCATTGAGGAGGAGCCCTGGTGAGCGCTCCTCGGCAGGGGGAGATCTGGTGGGCCGAAGTTGAAACGTCTCGGCGACCCGTGATGGTGGTTACTCGCACGGAAGCCGTCGGTGTCCTCAGCGCGATTGTCGTCGCTCCTGTGACTCGAACGGTTCGCGAGATACCTACCGAAATTCGACTTGGGGTTGACGAAGGGTTGAGCGAGGAGTGCGTTGCCTCCTTTGACAACCTTCAACGAATACAGCGCGGAGCGCTGACTACAAAAATTGGCGATTTAGGACTACGACGTGATGAGATATGCGGCGCCGTTCGTGCGATGACCGACTGTTAATCAAGTGATTGCCGCCGAGTGACGGAGTCGAGCAGCACTACCTAAAACCAGTGCCACTGCCCAAGCGGCCAGAACTTTAGGAATACCTTGCCGATCATGTCCGAGCGCGGCACGCTGCCCCAGACTCGACTGTCACAGGAGTTGGCGTGATTATCGCCCATCATGAAGTAGTTGTTCGGCGGAACGGTCACGTGACCGATTGGACTACCCAGTGGCTCGTAGTGTGACCAGGCTTCATTTAATGGTTTTCCATTCACGTAAATGGTGTTGCCCTTCGAGGTGAGGTGATCTCCCGGTACGCCAATGACGCGCTTGACCAAATCCGTCACCGCGTCGCTACAGTCTTTCGCTACGTCCGCCGGCGCTTTAAAGACCATGATGTCACCAATATTGATGGTGCCAAAGGTGACGCTGAGTTTGTCGACGATGACGCGGTTGCCAACGTAGAGCGTTGGTTTCATTGACTTCGAGGGAATGGAGAACGTCTGAAAGGCGAAGGTGCGCAGGAACAATGACGCCAACACCGCGACGACAACGATGATGAACCACTCGGCGAACGCTCGCCTGCGTGACTTTCTTTCCCTGGGCGACGCGGCTTCGACGGTGGGAGCGTCGTCGCTTAGAGACATAGATGAACAGTAGTGTCCGTCAACTGCATCGACTAAGACGGGGCTGCTGTAGTTAATCGGCCTCGACCGAACTGGGCTCAGTGACGACCATCGAGTCGAACACTGGTTCTCCGTCGAGCACGGTTTCTCGCGCGTGGGTCTCTTCGACGTCAAGGTCAACGTTCGCCTGAGGAGTCGGCGAGGTCTTCTTACGGCCAAGGCCCGTACTGACGACCCCCGCGAGCGCGGCCATGGTCGCGACGAACCACCACAAGTGCTGAAAGTTGCGCAGCGCTTCAGTAGCGCTCGCGGGGGTGCCGAGAATAACCACGAGTAGCGCGACGCCAATGGCGCCACCGACTTGGCGGGCCGTTTGGTTGACGGCGCTGCCCACGGCGTAGCGCGCGGGCTCGAGACTCGAGACCGCGGCGGCGCTGAGCACCGGGAAGGTGAGTCCAATGCCCGCACCGACGATGAGCGTGCCCGGTAACCAGATCGCGGGGTAGTCCGGTGTGACGCCGACGCGCACCACGTACCAAAGAAGACCGAGGGTGAACACGCTAAAGCCCACCATCAACACGCGGCGAAAGCCGTACTTTGCGGCGAGTTTGCCAGCAGGCCCCGAGATCGTGGCGACGATGAGCGGTCCCGGCGTTACCGCTAGTCCGGCGTCGAGAATTGAGAAGTGCCAGACGCTCGTAAGAAACAAGATGTTGCCGAGCAGCATGGCGAAAAAGCCCATCGCGTACAACAGCATCGCCGAGTTCGCGACGCTGAACGTGCGCGCTTTGAAGAGTTGAAGGTCGAGCACGGGCTCGTTGTGGTGAGCGGAACGATAGAGGAACGACGTCGTAAGAATCACCGACACGACGAAGCCCGCAACGACGCGCGCACTACTCCAGCCCCACGTCGGACCTTCGGAGATGGAGAGGACCAACGTCGCGAGCGCACCGCTCAACAGCGCCACGCCCGGAAAGTCGGGACTCGACGTCGAACCGGTTCCTGGAGTTTTGGCGAGGACCCCGCGACCAACGAGCCACGCAACGAGACCCACGGGCAGGTTCACGTAGAAGGCTGCTCGCCAACTAAAAGCCGTAATCAACGCGGCGCCGAGGGAAGGGCCAGTCGCGACGGCGAGCGCGCCGATGCCACCCCACAACGCGACCACCTGTGAGCGTTTTTCTTTCGAGTACGAGGCGAGAAGTAGTGACAACGAGGCCGGCAGTAACGAGGCCGCGCCAAATCCCTGGACGACGCGACCAATGATCAATGTCGGCACCGAGGGCGCGACCGCGCAGAGCAGCGATCCGAAAGAGAAAACGGCCAGACCGAAGAAGAAGACGCGACGACTGCCGAGTCGGTCAGCGGTTCTTCCCGCGACGACCAACAGCGCGCCAAAGATAATGGCGTAACCGGTAAGAACCCACGACAAGCTCGCTCTCGTATCGTGAGGGAACGCGCGCTCGAGCGCGGGAAAGGCCACGTTGACAATGGAGAGATCGAGCGAAGCCATGAAGGCGCCCAGTGCGGTGACGATGAAGACGGCCTTGCGATGAGGGGGCACAAGAGGAGCAGAAAGGGATTTCGGGTCGCCACTTAGTTCTGTCATGGGATGCACTCTACATGCTTGCATTCTATAATGCAACTGACTAAAGTTGAAACCATGGAACACAAGAGCTTCGCTGGAATGGACTGTTCGGTGGCGCAGTGCTTAGAGGTAGTGGGTGAGCGCTGGAGCATGTTGATTATTCGAGACTCCTTCATGGGCGTAACGCGCTTTGAGGAGTTCCACCGACGACTGGGCATATCGAGAAACATTCTTCGAGAGCGTCTCAACGCGCTCGTGGGCGCGGGCGTCCTCGTACGCGTTCCGTACTCCGAGCACCCGCCCCGCGACGACTACAAACTGACCGAAAAGGGTCGCGACTTATGGCCAGTGCTCACCGCCATGCGTCAGTGGGGCGATCAGTACGCCGCCCCGTCGGGGCCGCCCATTGAATTGGTGCACGGCTGGTGTGGCAAGAAGACCCACGTCGAGACGGTGTGTGGTGAGTGCGGTGAGCGGCTTAACTACCGCGACGTGAAAGTCGTCGCCGGCGCGGGTCGCGAATTGAGCGCACCGCGAGCAGCCAAGGTGAAGGCGCCCGTCGAGAGCCACGTGGCCGCGCGTTAGGACTCATCGGGCTTTGGCGTGCCGGGGGGAAAGTTTCCGGTCTCGGCGCCGACTGCTTTGCCGATGTTGGTGACGTGAAGGTGAATCTCGTCGAGCAGGTCGGTGGCCTTTTTCACCGCTTCGGTCAGATCGGTGTTCTCTTGCACCAACTTCTTGATGTCGTCGGTGTTGGTGGAGGTGTGCAGAGCGACTTCAGACGAGATGGAATCAGCTCGTTTGGCGGCGATGAGCAGCGCCGCCGCCTGGACGCCGGCCATCATCGATAAGAACAAGTTGAGCAAGATGTACGGGTAGGGGTCGAAGGCCTTGTGGTGCAACACGTGCACGAAAAAGAACGTGTTCACGACAGCCCACAGGATCATGACCGCGAAGAAGCCAAACACGAAGCCCCACGAGCCCATGATGTTTCGCATCCTGTCGGCCGCGCGCTCGCCGCGAGAGAGATCGTCACCGGAGCGTACGCCGGGGTGCTTATGCCAAAGACTTTGGAAGGGTCTCGAGGTCACGGTTGAATCGTTGCACACCAACGCGCGAGTTAAGAGGACTCCAGAACGACGTCCCGGGTCCAAGGAACTCTAAATCGTTGGTTCGAACGAAGGACGAAGTGGCATTTCGCTTCGACCATCGAGTGGGCGAACGTTGAGAACCTGGTGAATCTCTAGGTGATGACGCTCGAAACCTACGGCCGATCCCGCCATGTAGAGACGCCATACCCGGGCGCGCTCGATGCCCACCTCTTCGACGGCTTCGTCAAATCGTTTGGTGAGATTGTTTACCCAATGACGCAACGTGAGGGCGTAGTGCTCACGCAGACTTTCTAAATGACGCACTTCAAAGCCGTGGGCTTGGAAGATCGAAACCAGGGTGCCCACTTCGTGGAGTTCACCGTCGGGAAAGACGTAGCGATTGATGAAGGCACTGCCAGTCTTGGAGGGGCCACTAAGTCCAAGCGCGATCTGCATCTGTCGATTTAGCTCCGAGGTTCTCGTTGGTTGAGGATCGTCATCAAAGGAGACTGGCTTGCCAATGGCGTGATTGAGGAAACGTCCACCAGGTCTGAGCAGATTGAAGATGATCTGGGTGTAGCTGGGCAGCGACTTGATGCCCACGTGCTCAGACATACCAATTGAACTCACGGCGTCAAAGGGACCGTCGGCGATATCACGGAAGTCTTGGACACGAAAGTCCACGAGAGCGCTCACGCCGGCGAGTCGGGCCGCTTCGGTTGCGTAGTCGCGCTGGGGTTGCGAGAGCGTGACGCCCACCACGTGCACGCCGTAGGTTTTCGCCGCGTGAATGCCCATCGCCCCCCACCCACAACCAACGTCGAGCAAGCGCATGCCGGGTTTGAGGTCGAGTTTGCGCGCGACGAGATCAACTTTTCTGGTTTGGGCAACCTCGAGCGTGTCCGCGGGCGAGGTAAAGACCGCGCACGAGTAGGTCATCGAAGGGCCGAGCACCATCTCGTAGAAGCGGTTCGACACGTTGTAGTGGTGCGTGACGGCTTGACGATCACGAGTGCGCGAATGCAACGCCCCGCGCGGACGAACTTCTATCTTTGGCGGCGCGAGGGGCTTCATGGCGGAGGCGCCCACGACCGATAGCAGAGAGCGAAGGTTGTTCGCGCTCAGCAGTTTGCGCGCGGGCGGCAGGGAGAGTTCGAAGAGGGGATCGAGGTCGCCGTCGACTTCGATGTCGCCCGCCACGTACGCTCGCGCGAGTCCGAGTTCGCCCGGATGCGTGAGGACTCGAGTAATGGCGTCGCGACGCAGAATCTTGAGTGTCGTAGTGTTCGCGCTCGAGGTAATGGTTGGCTCCGCGACGCTCCCGTCGTAAGCCTCGACGCGGAAAGGCAGTTCGTTGTTGAAGATCGAGGCAACGAAGGCAGCGATATTCATGTCTGTCCTTTCACCTTGGCGGTGCGGAGCCGGCGCTGTTCAGTCCAAGCCCTTACGTTTTACCAGGAAGTCAAGACACATAGCGAGGTGACCTGATTCGGGGTGCTAAATGGACCTTGAAATTACCGAGTTATCGTCAAGTCAAGGGGGCGACAACGCGGCGCTCGAGAGTTAGCAATCTCTCTCCGATACACTGCGAATATCAGCCAAAACACGCTCAGTTACCTCAACTGAAGCGACGTTTTGGGGAGGTAAGTGTTCTATGAATACGGGAATTGTTCTCGCGGTCGTTGCCGCCATCATCGTTTTGCTGGTCATCGTGACCATCTCAAAGTCGGTGCGCATTGTTCAGCAGGGATTTGAAGGCGTCATCACGCGCTTTGGTGAGTTCAAGGACATTAAGAATCCTGGCCTGACCTTCATCTTTCCCTTCATCGAAGTAATGAAGATCATCGACGTCCGTGAAACACCGCGCACCGGCGACCGTCAACAGGTCATCACGCGCGACAACGTGGCCGTCATCGTGAACGCCACCATCTTTAGCCAGGTCGTCGACGTTCGTCTCGCGCTCTTTACCAACTCCGACTACCTCGTAAGTGTGGACAACTTGGCACGCACCTCGGTGCGAGCGGTCTTTGGTTCCATCAGTCTCGATGAAGCCTTCTCTCAGCGCGAGCGCATCGGTACGTTGCTCCAGACGCAAATGGAGGAAGCGACCGACAAGTGGGGCGTGCGTATTAACCGCGTTGAGGTTTTAGAGATCACCCCGCCCGATCAGATTCTCCAGGCCATGGCCTTACAGAAGCAGGCCGACCAAGAGAAGCGCGCGCGCATTCTTGAATCAGAAGGTCAACAGCAGTCCGCGGTGAACGTCGCTGACGGTCAACGTCAGGCCGCAATCAAAGAAGCCGAAGGTGCCCAGCAGTCCGCCATCTTGCGCGCGGAAGGATTCCGTCAAGCTCAGATTCTCGACGCCGAGGGTCGAGCGCAAGCAATCGCCCTGGTCTACGCCGCCATTAAATCGCAAGCGCCTGATCCAACGCTGGTGGCCATTCTCCAACTGGACACGTTGGCGAAGTTTGCCGAGAGCGACAACACCAAACTCATCATTCCAGCGGAGAGCGCCGCGTTGCTGGGTGCCGCTCAAGCAATTAAGAGCGTGATGGAAGGCGTTCCGGGAGCGGTTCAGATATAGACGGTCGAGTGGGGAATCTCTAGATTCCCCTTCCCATATTAGATTATATTTAGACTATAATGCATTAATGGTTGTAACTATGCCTCGATTAAGATTAGATATAATCTGTTATACTCTCTTATGAGGTGTAAGAGATGGAATCTAATCTACTATTGACAACCGAGAACTGGGAACATCGTTTCGGAGTTGAAGTCCGCCGGCTTCGACAGCGCCGCGAACTTACTCAGGCCGAACTCGCCGAACGAGCGAACGTTTCAACATCGTCCATCAAGTATCTCGAGGCCGGGAAGGGATCGTCGCTGGCCACGGTCGTGCGCGTCGCTAAAGCCCTTGGGCGAGTGGACTGGTTGGAGTCGTTTACGCCGCCCGAGTCAACGGTTAGCCCGATGGCGTTGTTGCGAGAGCGCCAACGTTCAGAACAACGACCACCGGCACGCGTTCGACACTCGCCACGTGGCGCTACGTCGTCGTGAGTTTTACACCGAGCGACGTCATTGAAGTGTCGGCGTGGGGGCGCGTCGTTGGTGCGGTGGCTCTGGACCCGACGACGAACTTCTACGCCTTTGAATACGACGACGATTGGATTGACACCGGGGCCGACTTGGCGCCGCTGCACCTTCCACGACGCCGTGGGATCTACGTCTTTCCTGAACTCAATCGTCAGACGTTTTACGGACTGCCCGGAATGTTGGCTGACGCGTTGCCGGATAAATTCGGTAACGCGTTGGTGAATGCCTGGATGGCTGACCAGGGCGTGAGCGCCAGCCAGATCACCGCACTGGATCGCCTGGCGTACGCGAGCGAGCGCGCCATGGGTGCGTTGACGTTTGCGCCAGCGACGGGACCGCCGACGTCGGAGATCTCCGTCGTGCAGTTGGCCGACCTCGTGACGGCGGCGAGAGCCCAGATCGCGGGACGTCTTGATGACAGTGAAGATGTTCATCGAGCACTCACAGAACTAATCACCGTGGGTTCAACCGCGGGCGGCGCGCGCGCGAAAGCGGTCGTCGCCTATAACCCGACGACCGGTCAAATTCGTTCGGGCCAGTTCAACGCTCCTGAAGGCTACGAGCAGTGGCTTATAAAACTCGACGGCGTTGGCGACACCGTCGGACAGAACGATCCTTTGGGCACGAGTCAGCAGTACTGCCGCGTGGAGTACGCCTACTACCTCATGGCCACAAGCGCGGGCATCGAGATGAGTGAGTCGAGGATCTTGCACGAAGACTCCCGAGCGCACTTCATGACCCGGCGATTTGACCGCGGAGTGGGCAATGAACGTATTCACTCTCAGACGCTGTGCGCGCTTGCCCACTTGGACTACAACGCGTCACACGCACACTCCTACGCGAGTTACTTTCTCACTGCTCGCGAGCTCGGTCTCGGACCTGATGACTTGCAACAGATATTTCGGCGCGTGGTCTTCAACGTCATGGCGTCCAATCGTGACGATCACGCCAAGAACTTCTCGTTCTCGCTGAAGGAGCGTGGTGCCTGGCAGCTTGCTCCGGCGTACGACGTCACGCACTCAAATTGGGGCGTCGAGTGGACGAACGGTCATCAGATGAGCGTGAATGGTCGATTTCTCGGCACTACCTTGGAGGACCTGCGCACGCTCGGTGATCAGCAGGGTGTTCCCGGTATCGAGCAGGTGCTCCGCGACGTCACTGACGCGACGGATCAGTGGCGACAGTTCGCGTTTGAAGGCGGGGTCGACAGTATCGAAGTCGAAAAAATAGCTTCCGACATCGTTGACTTTCGCCCTCGTTAGCGTCACACCCGTGAGCCGAAGCACCCACTTGGACGGGAACTTCTATCCCTTGGGTGCGAGCGTCGTCGGATTTGTCGGCGCCCACAGTGCGATTCACCGGCCCGTCGCACGGTGCGAGACATAACTGCGCGCTGCAAGAAACTGTGATAGACACCCGACGGGCGGATGGTGCGCAAATCGCCGAAACCGCCGCTCCAGCGCAGTGAACGTACGTGACATCGGGAGGCTACGTGAGCAGGTTGAATCGCGTCAAATTGATCGCACTCTTCGCGACGGCGACCTTGACCTTCGGCGTGGTGCTTCCGCTGGTCAGCGGTGAGACGATTTCGGGCGCACTTGGTGCCCACGCCAGCGCCGGCTCGTGCACAACGGTCGGTTCTTTAAGTTACTGCGGAGTCAATCCCGATTACATCACCTTCCCCGATCCCAACCAGGGTATTGGGGTAATAGGTACTTCGGCCACCTTGGCCCCGATGTCAACGTTGTCACCGACGGGGCTTCTCGTGACCCTGACTTTGGACTCCTCCACTTCGAGTCACGTATGCTCACTCATCGGCGATGTCGTCACGTACCTCCATCAGGGCACGTGCACTATTGACGCTAACGAGGTGGCGAGTCCCAACTTCACAGCGGCCGATCAGGCGCAGGTCGCCATCGACGTCGTTCCTCTTCTCGTCTCGGGGACGGTCACCAACTCTGCCGGTGCTCCCCTCGCGGGCATCTGCGTGGCTGCTGTTTCGGCGTCTGGTTCCAACTGGGCAGGCTATATCTCCGCTACGGGATCCGATGGCACGTACCAAATCGGGAATACCGGGAGCCCGCCGGCTGATGTGTACATAGAATTCTCCCACTCCTGCAATGACGTGACGTACGTGGCTGGTAACTACGCGCCCCAGTTCTATAACGGCACCACGTCGGGTGCTTCATCGATTGTTGGCGCCGCGCCAATTGCCTTCAGCAACAATGCGCCCGCAACGAATATCAACGCCGTGCTGGCGGCCGGGTCGACCATCTCTGGCACCGTGACCGACGCCAGTGGGACCGTGGACAACATCGAGGTCCTTGTTTATCCGGCGGGGAGCAACCCGAACGCACAAAATAATCTTTCTGACGCCAACTATGCGGTCCCCTCCTCTTCTGGCACTTACGCGATCAGCAACCTCGCCGCTGGAAAGTACAACGTGCTGTTCGATTCTCTAGGTAGTGACGCTGGGGTAGGACAGTGGTACAACGGAACAACTCAAGGAGCATCGACCCAGTCGGGCGCCACTGCCGTCACAGTGACCGCCGGCACCAAAACCACGGCCATCAACGCCGTGCTGGCGGCCGGGGGAACGATTTCTGGTGTCGTGACGGATCAGTCAAGTGGAGACTTCCTCTATCAACTGTGCATCACTGCGGTTCCGCTAGGAGCGGGCCTGCCCGAAACCGTCAATAACAACACCACTTACAGTATTGAGGGTCTGGCGCCAGGCAGCTACGACGTGGAGTTCTCCGACCCAGGATGCTCATCCGCCTCCAACACCTACGCCCCAAGTTGGTACAACGGTACGCCTCAGGGGGCGTCGAAGCAATCGGGAGCAACCCCGGTCAAGGTTGTGGCGGGATCGACCGTCGCGAATATCAACGC
>Ga0208849_1000148_pt1 | contig 68821 bp, 78 predicted proteins | sample NGESurdeep072012_10_FD_184470 | JGI IMG/M metagenome (GOLD analysis project Ga0208849, IMG submission 184470) | Arctic peat soil microbial communities from Barrow, Alaska - NGEE Surface sample 53-3 deep-072012 (SPAdes) | ecosystem: Environmental > Terrestrial > Soil > Wetlands > Peat ...
GCGATTTCGCTACATCGACTCGCTCATCCACGCCGAACCGCAATTCGGACCAAAAATATGAGGATGAGAAGGAACCGGACTGTTCCTTCTGCGCGCGAGCGCGATCAGGATGGGACCTACAGATTGCATCGGCCGGTCGTGTTCCCGCCGACGGGCCTGCTCATCTTCCCGGGATTGGATCTACGGAATATTTCTCCACACGACGCTGGTGCCCAAATGGAGGCATGGGACGGCCGGAGTGAATCCGGCCTTCGCGCCACGCGAATTGAAATCCTGAATTGAGGATCGTCGCTCAGCGCGTCAGCGCAGGTTCGGTGAGCTGGGACCAAACAGGTTCCGAGCAACGTGCAACCATCGGACACGGATATGTGTTGTTGGTGGGTGCGGCATTCGATGACGACGAAACCACCGTGCGACGCCTGGCGGACAAGGTCATCGACCTGCGCGTGTTCGCGGATGAGGCGGGCCGGATGAACCTCAGCCTGGTCGACGTGAGCGGGTCGGCGCTGATCGTTTCGCAATTCACCCTGTTCGCCGACATGAGCCGCGGCCGGCGGCCGAGCCTGCTCAAGGCCGGCGATCCGCAGCGTGCGGAGCAGCTTTATGGGGTGTTCGTCGAGCGGTTCCGCGAGCGCGGCATAGAGACTCAGACCGGCAGCTTTGGAGCTGACATGCGGGTGAGCATCGAAAACGACGGCCCGGTGACGCTCGTTCTTTCGACGGACGAGTGGCCAACGCGTGTTTAGCGTGAAGCCGTACCTCGCGCTGATTGGGCTCGCGCTGATCTGGGGCGCCTCGTTTCTCCTGATCAAGGTCGCCGTCCACGACATGAGCCCGACTGTGTTGCTGCTCATCCGCTCGCTGTCGGGGCTGATCGCCCTGGCCGTGATCGTCAAAGTGATGGGCCGGCCGCTTCTTGGCGAAGGCTGGAGAACGCGATTGGGCTCGTTCGCGATCATGGCGTTCACGAACGCGATCGTGCCCTGGGTCGCGATCGCCTGGGGAGAGGAGAGGATCTCGAGCGGCCTCGCCAGCATCCTGAACTCGACCACCACGCTCTGGACGGCCGTCCTCATCTTCTGGGCCATGCCGGCCGAGCGCCCGAGCAAAGTCGGTTATCTAGGCGTCGTCCTCGGCTTCGCCGGCGTCGTCATCCTCGTGCTCCCGGACATCCTGGCGCATGGCGTGTCCGGCAATTTCCTCGGAGCGATCGCGGTGCTGGTCGCGGCGCTCTCCTACGCGGCCAATGCGATCTACCAGCGCCGGAAGATGCGCCACGTCAGCGTGTTCGACGTGAGCATCGGGCAGCTCGCGGCAACGGTTGTCTTCGCCATCCCCCTTGCCGCCCCGTCACTCCCACAGGTTCACGTGGCCCTTACGTCCATGGCTGCGGTCATCGCTCTGGGAGCGGGTGCGACAGGCGTGGCGTATCTGCTCTATTACTACGTGATGAACACTTTGGGTGCGGTTCGCGCCGCAGGCGTCACGCTGCTGGTCCCTCTGACTGCGGTGTTCTGGGGAGTGTTCCTGCTGCACGAGAACTTGAGCCTGCCTATCGTCATCGGCATGGCCGTGATCCTCGCCGGAACCGTGCTCACCAACCTCGGCCGTAGGGCTGTCAGCCGCAAGCCATCGGTCGCGCGCGACACCGCGGCAGCTTGACCGGCTTTCTCGAGGAGCACTCAGCCCAGGTCGGTGAGGCGGCGACCAGGATCCGAGCCTACGTCCGTCGCACTCCATGCCTCACCACCGACCTCGACCCGGGACTGAGACTCAAGCCGGAGTGCTTCCAGGTCACGGGTTCGTTCAAGGTGCGCGGAGCTTTCAACGCGATTTTGACGCTCGCCGCGCAGAACCCGCGGCCGGCGGGTGTGATTGCGGTCAGCTCCGGCAACCACGCCCAGGCGGTGGCGCTTGCGGCTGCGACCGTCGGTCTGCCGGCGCTCGTGCTCATCCCCGAAGACGCCAACCCCGCCAAGGTGGCCGCCACGCGCGCCCTCGGCGCCGAGGTGATCCAGGAGGGCATCACGTTCGCCAACCGCGAGGAGCGCCTGCACGAGGAGATGGCCACCCGCGGGTTCACCCTCGTGCATCCGTTTGACGACTGGAACGTGATCCACGGGCAGGGCACCGCGGCGCGGGAGCTGCTCGAGGATGTCCCGGACCTCGAGGTCATCGCGACGCCGGTGGGTGGTGGCGGATTGCTCTCGGGCACCGCGATCTCGGCCAAGCGCCACAACCCCGCCGTGCGGGTGGTGGGCGTCGAACCGGAGGTCGCGGACGACGCCTACCGGACATGGAAGACAGGACGCATCCAGTCACTGGCGTCGGCGCCGTCGACGCTCGCGGACGGGGTCCGTACGACCTCCGTCGGGGCGCGTACCTTCGAGACCATGTTCGCCAATCGGCTGGTGGACGAGATCGTCACCGTCAGCGAGGACGAAATCGCCGCCGCGGTGCGGGTGGCGTGGTCCAGGTTGCACCTGGCGCTGGAGCCGACCGGCGCCCTTCCGCTAGCCGCGTACCTCACCGGAAAGCTGCCGAAGGGGCGGGTGGGATTGATCCTGACCGGCGGCAACGCCAACCTGGAGACGATGGCTACACTGCTCCGGCGATGATCCCGGTCAAGGAAGTCATGAATCGGAACGTGATCACGTTTCGAGAGGACACGCCTATCGACGAGGTCGCGAGCACGCTGGTATCCAAGCGGATCACGGGCGCGCCCGTCGTTTCCAGCGAAGGTCACGTGGTCGGCATCATCTCGGAGACCGACGTGTTCTCGAAGAAGGGCAAGGTGGCGCGCGACATCATGAGCCCGCGCGTGATCTCCGTGACAGAGGACACCGGAATCGACGAAGCGGCGCGGCTTCTGATCGGCGAGCGGATTCGACGTGTCCCGGTGATCCGCGGCGGCAAGATGGTCGGCCTGCTCAGCCGGTCGGATGTGCTCGAGTTCTTCGCCAAGACACGATGGACGTGCGACGTGTGCGGATGGTGGGAGCGCAGCCTAGAGAAGCCCGAGCGCTGCCACTCGTGCTCGAGCCGCGATCTACGTCTGGAGCGCGCCGACCCTGGCCACTAGCCGCCGCCCGCTTTCGCTAAAAGCCCAGAGCTTCACCGAGTCGGTCATCCGCGAGATGACGCGACTTAACCTGCAGCTGAACGGTCCAGAACGCGCGGTGAACTTCGCCCAGGGCTTCCCCGATTTCAACACCGACGCTCGAATCCTTGACGCGGCCGCGAACGCGCTGCGCGACGGCTACAACCAGTACGCGACCACGTGGGGCGCTCCGCAACTTCGCGAGGCGGTGGCGCGCAAGCAGTCGTCTGCCTGGGGCCGCGCCGTCGATCCCGACACTGAGGTGACCATTTCGTGCGGCGCGACCGAGGCGATGATCGCCGCAATGCTGGCCGCCATCGATCCCGGTGACGAGGTCATCGTGTTCGAGCCGTTCTACGAGAACTACGGACCCGACTGCATCATCAGCGGCGCCGTCCCTCGCTACGTGGCCCTGCAGGCTCCCGATTGGTCGGTCGATCCCGAAGCACTGCGCGCAGCCTTCAACCGCAAGACCCGGGCCATCGTCGTCAACACTCCACACAACCCAACCGGCAAGGTGTACTCGCAGGCCGAGCTCGAGCTCATCGCGCAGCTGTGCATCGAGCACGACGCGATCGCGATCACCGACGAGATCTATGAGCATCTCGTCTATCGCGGCCGGCACGTCAGCCTGGCGACCCTGCCGGGGATGCAGGAGCGGACGATCACGATCAGCGGAGCGAGCAAGACCTATTCGGTCACCGGTTGGCGAATCGGGTGGCTCATCGCGCCGCCTGGCCTCACGGCCGGCATCCGCAAGGTCCACGACTTCCTCACCGTCGGAGCGGCGCATCCGCTGCAGGTCGCCATCGCGACGGCGCTCGCGCTCCCCTCGCCCTTTTATGTCGAGCTGCTCGGAGACTACCGGGAGCGCCGCGACGCGATCGTCACCGGGCTGCAGGATTGCGGGTTCGAGGTTTCATCCCCTGACGGCGCGTACTACGTCATGGCCGGTTTTGCCTCGTTCGGCTTCAGCGACGACGTCAAGTTTGCGAGGCATCTGATCGAAAAGGCGGGTGTCGCGACCGTTCCCGCGTCGAGCTTTTACCACGACCCCGCGGCGGGTCGCGGCCAGGTCCGGTTCAGCTTTCCGAAGAAGATCGATACGATCAAGCGAGGGCTCGACGCCCTGCATCGACTGCAACCTCTTGGTGGAAGCTCGGGCTAGGCACCACCGAATCCCTCAGCCACAGACCGTACGAAGAGCCCGTACAGAATTCCCGCCGAGTCGCAAAGCGAGAGCTAAATTAGATATATTCTCGCCACGTCGCCATGAGCGAGCGAAGGGCCGCAAGCGCAAAGCTGCGATCGCGGTGTACGCGCCAGACCATGCTGCGCGGCCCGAACAGGCCCCCATCTGCCGGACGCTCGGCGACCGAGCGCACGAACGTGCGCCCAAGAGGTTCCATCAGGTTCGGGCTTGATTCCTGCCGCCCGTCAGGCTCGGGGTGCGGTTTGGCTCGCAAGGCGCTGGAGCTCAGCATGGTACCGGCTGTCGACCGCGCCGGCATCGACCTTGGGCTGAAGCTCCACTATGCGCTCCCAATCGGCGGCCCTGAGTGTGGCGCCCGACAGGGAGATCGCCGCGTAGAGCTCGAGGGCGCGGCTGCAGCAGTACTGAGCTCGTGCGGTCTGGCCACGCATCTCACGGATCGTCCCCTCCTCGCCCAACAGCGCCGCATACATGCGAACGCGGTCGAGGTCGTAGTGCCCGATCAGCCCGACGGCGCTGGCGGCGTCGAGACGTTCGAGCACCGGCAGCAGCGGCCCCAGGATGAGCTCGCTGGTCCTGCGCACCACGATCAGAGCCGGATCGAACTGCCCTGCCCGGATGAGCTGGCCGATTTCTCCGATGGCCTGGGCAAACTGCTCGATCATCCGCTCGATGTAGTCGCGCTGAACGACGCTCATGCATGCCTCCTGCGCCGCATCGTGAGAGCGAACCCAAGCGCCACCACGACGAGCGCTCCCGCGATCAACGCCGGCTCGAGCGCGGCCGGCGTTGACGGCGCCGGGGAGCGGACCGCTGCCGGTGCGGGGCTAAACGCAGTGCTCGGCGGACGCGCCAGGACGAGGATGTGGCCTTCACCGTGTGACACTCCATTGTCAGGGATGATCGTGGGGACTCCGCACGCGGTCAGATCGCATCGCACGGCAATCAGCCCGGCGCCCCCTTCGGTTCCGACCAGCTTGGTGGTATGGCCTCGAGCACAGATCCTCGCCGAATTCCCGGTACAAGCCGGTCGTGGTGCCGGCTAAGGCTGAGTGGCCGTACTGAGAAAGCCAGCAATCTGTGCGCGCAGAACTTTCGTGTCAAACGGTTTGGTGATGTGTCCCATGCACCCTGCGTCGAGGCTGAGCTGTCGGTCGCCCACCATGGCGTGGGCCGAAACAGCGACGATCCGAATTGACGACTTTGCGGGATCGGCCTTGAGCTGCCGCGTCAGGGATAGGCCATCCTGACCCGGAAGTTGAATGTCCATGAGGATGAGATCGGGGCGCTCAACCTCAATACTCGTCAACGCTTCTGGGGCTGACGATGCGAAGCGCACTTGATAGCCGCGACCCATAAGCATCGCCTCGACCAGCAGCTGATTCGCAGGGTTATCTTCAACCACCAGGATCACAGCAGGCCGTCCGGCTTGGGAGATCACGCCGCGCGGCCCTCGGTAACAAATCCCCGGAGCCATGCGACCAGTTCCGAACCCGCAACCGAGTTGCGCTGGAAGATGGCTGCAACACAGCCATTGAGCGCCTGTTTGTCATCGGTCGTGAGTTCCTTGGAGGTCAGTACCATCACAGGGATTGACCGGGTTGCGTCATCGGCTCGGAGCGCCTCAACGACGTCGAACCCGGTCATTCCGGGCATCATGAGGTCGAGAAGTATCAGCTGCGGCCGCTGAGCGCGGGCCACATCGAGCCCTTCCTTGCCACCCGACGCCCTGAGTACTTTGAAACCCTCTGGCTCGAGCAGTGCCTGGAGTAAGTCAAGGTTGGCCGCCTCGTCGTCGACCACCAACACTCGAATCTCGCCGTGCTTGACCCTGGTGGTGAACGCATACCTGCCCAAGCGCGAGAGCAGGGCCCCTCGATCGACTGGCTTGACGAAGTAGTCCAGCGCGCCCAATGCACGACCCAACGCAGGGTTGTCGATCACGCTGACAACCACTACAGGGATATTCCAGGTCAGCTTGTCGGCTTTGAGCCGCTTCAGGACCTCCCAACCATCAATCTCAGGCAGAAGGATGTCCAGGGTTATGGCTACGGGCAAGAGGTCTCGGGCCATGGCGATCGCCTCTGTGCCAGTGCGTGCCACTTTCATTTGAAATCCGCCCGCTTCCAGGTGCCGTGCAAGAATCTCTGCCGCCTCTGGGTTGTCCTCAACGACCAGGATCAGCGGTCGATCTGGATCAGCAGTCCTAACCTGCGGCACCAGCAGCTCAGGTGATCTCTTGGCTTCGATCGGCAGCCGGAGGGTGAAAGTGCTGCCCTGGCCGGAAACGCTCTGGACCTTGACCTCGCCGCCATGGAGCTCTGCAAATCGCTTGGTCAATGCCAGCCCAAGGCCGGTTCCTTCTTGCTGCCGTCCGTGACCCGCATCGAGCTGCTGAAACTCCGTGAACAGCCTGTCCAGGTCGGCTTCCGCGATGCCAATTCCGGAGTCTGTGACCGCGATCTCGATCCACGACCCGACCTGACGAGTCCGGATCGAAATGCGACCTCCCGCCGAGGTGAATTTGATGGCGTTGGACACCAGGTTGAGCAGCATCTGCTTCAGTTTTGTCGGGTCTGCAACCAGGTGGAGGCGCTGCCCTGAAACGTAGTCGATGGTTATGTCTTTCGTCTTGGCCAACGGCTCCACCGTGGCCAACACGAGTCCGACGCTCTCGCCGATCTGGACTCGCTCCGAGTGAAGTTCCATCTGGCCGGCTTCGATCTTCGAAAGGTCGAGTATGTCGTTGATGAGCTGCAGCAGGTGTTGCCCGCTCGAATGTATCTGATCAAGAAAACGATGTCCGGTGCTGGCGTCAAAGCGGCCCGTATCGTCATCTCGGAGCAGTTCCGAAAATCCGAGGATCGCATTGAGCGGGGTCCGCAGCTCATGGCTCATGTTGGCCAGGAAAACGGTCTTATGCCGGTTGGCCTCAAGCAACTGGCTGTTGGCGTTGCGAAGATCTTCGAACAGCCGCGCGATGCGAATCGCGGAGGCCAGCGGGGCTGCGATCAATTGAGCGCGAACAAGGTCACCCTGGCCGAACGGCAAACCACTGGTGTGACGGGCCCCTGTGAGGGTCCCAACCACCACCCCACCGCTGACCATGGGAATGGTGATCACTGGGCCAAGGTCGTCCTTGACGGCCCAGTCGTTGATGACGCTCGCCCACTTAGGATCGCGCAGGTCTCCAATCAAGGGTTGGCCGGTGCGCAAGACTTCAGCTGCCGGCGTGTGCTCGGGAAGAAGTGCGCGCTGCGGACTGTCGATGCGCTCTTGTTTGCCGTCGTGGAGCATGAATACCAGGCCGCTGTCCAGTGAGGCCGCGACCTCAGGGGCTTCCAGGGCGTCTGCCGTTTGCCGGAGACCCAGAGTCAGAAGATCGTTGAGGTCCGTTCGGTCGCCGACCCCGATCATCGTTTGGGCCAGTTCGAGCCGCTCCCGGCTGGCATGCTCCCAGGCCGACAGGGATTTGGCGAGCTGCCCGATCTCATCGGACCGTTTGATAGATGGAATCGTGACCGGCTCGCCCGCAGCCAGGGCGTTGGCAGCCGATACGAGCTGCCGCATAGGGTGCAAGGTTGAGCGGAAGAGGATGCCGGCAAGGACGGCGAGCAGTCCCAGGATGGCAACCGCACCGACCAGGGAAAAGGCCATGCTGCCGGCGGCCAGGCTCGCGGCCAATGCGAGGTCCTGCTTGACTGTTCCGTCCAGGGAGGCGCTCAGGTCCAACTCGGTTGCCCGAAAGGCGTCGAAAAGTTGCTTCCCCTGCTGGTCGGTCGCGGGAGTGGGGTTTGGACCCGTTGATCCGATCGTGGCCAGTCGTCCATTTGCGAATGACTGCCAATCGCCGGCGGCAGCTTCCAGGGCTTTCAACTTGGCTCGAGTTGATGCGTCTGGGGAAGCCGAGTCGAAAAACTGTTGAGCGGTCCGTGCTTGGGAAATGCCCAACTGGTAGGGCTCCAGGTACTGGCTCTGGCCAGTGAGCTCGAATCCGCGTTCGCCGGTCTCCTGGTTGAGCAGACCGATCGCAAACTGCTTCTCATTGGTCTGTAGAAGCTGGGCCGCCTGGGCGTTCGCCTGAGCCTCGTTGCCGCGACTCTGAATGAAGCCGCCGCCGATGGTCAGGATCAATACAGCGCCGAACAGCACTGCCAGGAAAACCGTGGCCTGCTTCCGCAGGCTCATCTGTCAGGCCTTTCTTTGACTGCTTGATACCTTGTCGCGATTCGCGGACGCGGGAGGTAGCGGGCGCCGGGCACGCTGAAGACAGTGCAGAGAGTGGCCATGCAACAGGTCTACAGGAGACTCGGTGCGGAGTCGCCCGTACCTTGTATGGCGGCCGGCCCCTGTAATTGGACGGCCCACGGCGCTCATTCTGTGGTCGGCAGCGGTCTTAACAGCCAGGGTTCACATCGTGGTTCGCCGAGCCTAGATTGGCGTTATGCGCAACTTGATCCGACAGCCGCTGATCTGGATGGTGATCGCCGAGTGCTTCGTCGTGGCGCTGTTGATCGTGGTGGTTTGGAACGTCGTCGCGGCCGCCTCCACCCAGCACGCCGGAGCGGCGCCGGCCCAGAGCGTCGACGCTCCCACCGCGGCGCCGACCCCAACGCTGCCTGATCCGACCGAGGCGGCGGGACCTGCGGTGCCTCCTCAGCTGCCAGGGCTGAACCTCGACGCCGGCTTCTGGCGCATCCGCCTCACCCAGCTGAACCGCGACCAGGTCTTTTTCGAGCAGCTCGAATGGGGGATCGTTCACAACGCCATGGACGCTGCCCAGGGTTACCTGGACACGGTGGTCCTGCCGTCGATCACACGCGCCGAACGAGCGTGAGTTGCGGACTTAGGCCCCTCACCCTGCATCCCAGCGCGCAAGCGGCGAGCAGGATGGGACTTACTGATTGCTCCCCGAAGGGGGGAGGGGGGCCTCCGTGGTTAGCCTTTCTCCGACTGCATCGTCACGTTGCCGTTCAGCGTGGCGCCGTCCTCGACCGTGAGGCGGGCGACCTTGACATCGCCGTTCAGGCGGCCTGAACCGCCGAGTGTGAGCCGCTTCTTGGCGGTCACGTTGCCTGTCACCTGGCCCCGAACGCTGACGTTCGAACCCTCGATTGAGGCCTGGATCGCCGCGCCCGAGTCGATGGTCACGTCACCGCTCGCCTTGAGCTCTCCTTCGACGTTGCCCTGGACCTTGAGGTCGCCCTGGATGTCCAGGCGTCCGTTCAGGCTGTCGCGAGGGCCGAGGTTGACTACGTTCTTCTCGCCGTTCTGAGCGCCGCCGGGTGGGTGGGTCGCAGACTTTTCAGCTTGGGCCATGTGGGAATCCTCCACTGCATTGATGGTGTCCATACTTTGTGGTCAACTCTGAGCGCCGAGCGGACTTGCGCTTTGCAATCACGCGGAGCCCTCGATTGGAGCGAGCTTGCATCGTAACAGGGTGCCGCCAGACGTAGAAGCAGGTTAAGGATCGGGGTCGCAAGCCCCAAAATCCAGGTTTTTGGAGCTCTCGACCACCTTGATGGACCCGGATATTTCGGACGAGATGATCGACCACCTGGTCGATTTCTTCGATCGGATCGCCCCCTCGTATGACAGTTGGGCCGGCGGCCAGCACGAGCGGGTCGCTGCCAGGCTGGTCGATGTCGCGGCGCCGCAGAAGGGCGAGCACGTCCTGGACGTCGGCACGGGGACCGGCCTGGTCGCCCACCTTGTGGCGCCCAGGGTCAGCCCGGGCAGCGTGATCGGCATCGACCTTTCCGACAACATGCTGGCGATGGCGCGCTCGAAGAGGAGCAAGAACGTCCAGTTCCTCGGGATGGCGGCCGAGCGGTTGGTCTTCAAGCCGGAGACGTTCGACCTCGTCACCATGGGCGAAGCCCTTGCGTACCTGGGCGACCCCACCGACGCGCTGGCTGAGGCGCAACGGGTGCTTCGTACGGGTGGTCGCCTCGCGGTTTCCAATCAGCGCCGAAGCCTCAGCACGCGCGCGCAGGACCTCTTCTTCCAGGGCCTGGCGCCGCTCGCGCGCCGCCACTACTTGAGCCTTCCCCGCTACAGCTCAGAGCGCGCGCGCTTCGGTGAGCCCAATGTGCTGCCACAGCTGCTCGACGGGGCAGGCTTCGAGGTGACTCGCGTGACCGAGATGGTTACTGGCGGCCGGACGCGCGACGCCAAGGAATGGACGGACCTCATGGCGGGCGCGGGTCCGCTGCCGAACACCTTGATCCGAGCGCTCGGCCCCCGGTACCGGGACGAGCTGGAGGCTGAGATCGAGTCCGCGATGGAAAGCCTGGGCGACCCCGACGACGCTTTCCGGTATCACCACTCCTACCTGATCGCGGTGGCTCGCAAGCGTTGATCGATGGTCGCGATCATCACCAGCGCCGCGAGCGCGCAAATGGCGGCGGCGATGGTGAAGATCTCCCGGTACTCCTGGAGAAACGCCGCGGCTACCAGTCTCGCCAGGTGGTCAACACGGGCCCTCAGGTTGGGATCGGTCAGCACCGGCGTACCCAGGATCTGGTGAAAGCGATACAGGCCGAAGGCGGTCAGCGCGGAGAGCCCGACCAGCATTCCCATCGTTCGCGCCAGCACGACCAGGCTGGTCGCAAGGCCGTGGCTTTGGTCACGGGTGAGCGCGAGGACGGCGGCAGTCAGCGGGGCGATGACGACCCCGAGCCCAAGTCCGCAGGCAGCGAGGGCAACGTCCGCCTGCCGGACGAAACCGACGTGCAGGGCGAGTTCGTTCGCCGGCCAGGTCGACATCTGAAGAAACCCCGCGCCTGAGAGCAGAATGCCGCCGACCGCGACCAGCCGCCCTCCAAAGCGGCCCGCGAGCCAGCCGCCGAGCACAGCGCCGACCGGGATCCCGACGAGGAAACGCGATAGCAGCAATCCCGAGCCCAGCTGGTCGAGGTTGAACACGAGGCGCCCCAGCACAGGGACGTCGACCAGCGCGACCATGAGTGCCGCTCCGATCAAGACGTTGGCGACGCCGGCGCCGATGAAGCCCCGGCTCCGCAGCAGCTCGCGCGGCACCAGCGGCTCCAGCCGGTGGACCTGCCGCCAGCCGTAGAGCGCCAGTACGACCAGGCTTGCGATACCGGCCGGCAGCAGCAGCGAGCTGGTGGCGCGATGGTCCGGATCATCCGGATAGAGGGCGACGACCAGGAGTCCAAGCCCCAGTCCCAGGAGCGACGCGCTGACCCAGTCGATCGACGAGTTCGCGTGCCTTGATGGTTGCGTCGCGCGCCGAGTCGCGACGACCAGGCCAGCTGCGCAGATGGCTGCGAGCGGAAGGTTGAGCCAGAAGACAAAGCGCCAGCCGCCCGCCGAAGCTGCGAGCGCCGCGAGGCTCGCTCCGTAGAGAGGGCCGAACACGCTGCCCGCCTCCTGCAGGGCGGCCACCGAGCCAAGCGCCAGGGTGCGGGCCTCTCCCTGGTACAGGTCCGCCGCCAGCGCGAGCGAAAGTGGGACCAGCCCGCCGCCTCCGAGCCCCTGCAGCACGCGGCCCGCCACCAGCCAGGGCAGGCCGGCGAAGCTCCACAATCCCGAGGTGGCGGTGATCACCGATCCGGCCGCAAAAACGAGCATGCAGGCGGCGTAGACGGGTGCGCGCCCGCGTGCGTCGGAGTAAGCGCCGAGCAGAGGCATCGCGACCACGTAGCCGCCGAGGAAGCCGGTCACGATCGGCGTCGCCTGCTCGAAACGGTCGATGGTCAGCCCGACGTCGGCGATCATCGACGGCAGCAGCGTGACCACCACATAGGCGTCGAGCGCCGCGATGAAGAGGCCGGCGCCCGCCAATCCCAGCAGCACCGGTCTGGACACGCGCAGCACTAACTTATTGCGGCATCAGGGAGATGGCGGTGAGATGTTGACCGCTGCGTTGAAGCCGGAGATGTCCACCTCGACCGCGGCCTCCTTGCCACCATCGCCGAACGCGCCATCGAGCTGCGCCTTGCGAATCAGGTGGTCGGAGGCGCCGACCCAGACCACAGCGTTCACGTCGACGCTCGAGCTCAGCTGCGCGAACATGCTGCGCAGCTGGTCGGCGCTATAGGTCGCGTTGATCTTCTGCACGTCGACTCCATCGACCTTGTCTGCGCCGGCATCGGAGAGGTTGCGGCCCGCGGGAATGATCGCGGGCAGGCCGGTCGTGGGGTCGAAGAGCTTGGCCAGGTCGGGTATCGCCGCCGCCTGGCTGCCCTGTATCTCCTGATACGTCGAGAACGGTAGGTGGAGATAAACGTGACCGCCCGCGATCACGACTTCAAGGCTGATCGCAAGGTCTTGTTGCTTCACGGTGTAAGTCGTGTCACTGTCGCCTGGGAGCCGCACCGCCGTCTTCGCGCTGACCAGCGTGAAGCCCTGGAACGAGATGGCCCCCTTGGTGAACTTGAGATCCGCGCTCACGGTGTTCAACTTGGCCATCGCCGCGGCTGCGGCGCGCAGCGTTTGCCCTGCATCGACCGGTGGCTGGCTTCCTCCGCATGAGGTGCCCAGCGTCAATGCCAACACGGCGATGAGTCCCGCTCTGACCCGCACGCCACGAACAGTACCGCGGACGTCAGTCCTTGTTCTCGTCGCGTGCGCGCACGATGAGGCGGATCGGGCGGTCGTAGAAGAGGTAGTCCCAGGCCCAGTTCACGAGCACCAGGATGCGACTGCGGAAGCTGATCACGTTGACGAGGTGCACGGCGAGCCACATCAACCAGCCGAGGAATCCGGAGAGGTGCACCGAACCCAGCTCCGCCACAGCAGAGTTGCGCCCGATCGTCGCCATGATTCCGGGGTCCTTGTAGCGGAAGGCTCGTGCTCCGCCGTTGCCGACCAGCTCGCAGATGGTCGCGGCCACGTGCTTGCCTTCCTGCATGGCGACTGGGATGAGCATCGGCAGCTGCGCGCCGCGGCCGATCGCCCCGGCGAGATCTCCGATGACGAACACCACGGGGTGGCCGGGCAGCTGAAGGGTCGATTCGACTGTTACCCGTTTCTGGCGGCCAAGCGGCACGCCGAGAGCCTGCCCCAGGTCCGAGGCGCGCACGCCGGCAGTCCACACGATGGTGCCGGCAGCGATCTCCTTGCCGCCCCCGAGCCGGATCGAGTCGCCGGTCGCCGACTCCACCTTCGCGTCCAGCAGCACCTCAACGTGCTTCTTTTCGAGCGACCTGCGGGCGGCCTGGCGTAGGGCCGGCACGAACGTGCCCAGCGGTGAACCGGCTGCTTCGAGCAGCAGCACGCGCACCTCGCGGAGGTCGAGGTCGCGGTAGTCCTTGCGCAGCACCAGCCGGATCAGCTCCGAGAGCGCGCCCGAGAGCTCGACTCCGGTCGGCCCCGCTCCCACCACCGCAAAGGTCAGCAACGTGCGCCGCTTCTCCGGATCCGTCACCCAGCGTGAAGCCTCGAACTGGGAGAGGACACGGTTGCGTAGGGCCAGGCCCTCGTCGAGGTCCTTGAGGCCGAACGCGTGCCGGGCCAGCGACGCATTTCCGAAGTAATCGCTCTGGCTGCCGGTGGCGAGCACGAGATAGTCGTAGGGGATCGCCCCGCGGTCGGTCATCAGGCTGCGCCGCTCGAGGTCCGCGCCGGTCACCTCCGCCTGCCTGAACTCCACGTTGGCCAGCGGCCGGATCAGTGCGCGGACGGGGCGAGCGATCTCACCCGGATCCAGGAGGGCTGAAGCGACCTGGTAGAGCAGCGGCGTGAACAGGTGATAGTTGTTGCGGTCGAGGAGGAGGACGTCGACCGGGACGTTCCGCAAAGCGCGCGCGCAGGTGAGACCGCCGAAACCGGCGCCGGCGATGACGACCCGCGGCCGCGTGCGCGCAGGCGCGAGTTGGTCGGGACCGACTGAACTCACTTTTCGGGTGGCTTGCGGAACCGCCCTCCTCCGCTGTGCCGCCGGTTCGCCATCTTCTCGAGGGCGGCTCCGCCGCCCGTGGCCTCAAGGAGCGACTTGGGGAGCTTCTGCTTCTTCTTGATCACCGGTCCGAACAGGTCGCCGTGCTTGGCGACGCGGGCGAGGACCTGGTCCGAGTCGAACACGAGCAGGTTCGGGTCTTCTGCCTTCAGGCACTTCTCGACCTCCTCCCAGGAGACCGGTGTGGACACGGTCGGCCGCGCGCGGGCGCGCAGAGAGTAGACGTTGACAGTCGTCTTGTACTGGTCGTTCTGGCTCCAGTCGATGAGGACCCGGCCAGTGCGCAGCTCCTTAAGCTGCTTGTGCACCGCGAGGTCCGGGTGCCGCTCCTCGAAAAGCTGGGCAAGACCTTTGGACACCACCTTGGTCTCGACGTACGTGACCCTGGTGTTGAGCGGGACATAGAGCTGCAGCCCTTTCGACCCAGATGTCTTGGCGCAGCATTCGAGGCCGTGCTCGGCAAACAGGTCGCGCAGCATCAGGCCGATCTTGCAGCACTCGACGATGGTCGCAGGCGGCCCGGGGTCGAGGTCGAAGACCATCGTGCGCGGCTCAGGCAGGTTCTGCGCCAGCGACAGGGACGTGTGGAACTCGAGCGTGGCGAGGTTGCCGAGCCACACCAGCGTGGGCACGTCCTGGCAGAGGCAGTAGTACATGTCACGGTTGTTGCCGCCGCTCCATACCGTCGCGGTCTCGACCCACGGCGGCCGGTGCTTCGGGCAGTTCTTCTCGTAGAAGAATTCCCCGTCGACACCATTCGGATAGCGCTTCAGCGTCAACGGATGATCGCGCGTGTGAGGCAGGATGACGGCCGCCATCCGCGTGTAGTAGTCGATCACCTGGGCCTTCGTGAACCCGACCTCCGGGTAGAGAACCTTCTCGAGGTTGGTGAGCTTGAGCGTGCGGCCCTCGATCTCGACTTCGACCGCGGTTTCCTTAGCCACCTTCGCGCACGACCTCGCGTGCCGGCTTGTCTGTTCGCAGTCCCTTGAAAGCGGGCGCGCGCAGCTGGCCTGAGCGCGTCCACTCGACGAACTCGACCTCCGCGACGAGCTTCGGCTTGACGAAGTGGGCGGCCTTCGGCGGCGGCGCGCCGGCGTTGAATGGGCTCTTGGCCTGGGCGAGCGACTTCATCGAGCCCTGCAATTTCTCGAGCGTAGCGTCGGTGAATCCGGTCCCGACCTTGCCCGCATAGACGAGCGTGCCCTTGTCGTAATAGCCGACCAGCAACGCGCCTGGATGCCCGGTTCGCTTGCCTTCGCCCTCGAGCCAGCCGCCGATCACGAACTCCTGGCGGTTGCGGTTCTTGACCTTGACCCATGCGCCGCTGCGACGTCCAGGCTCGTAGGGCGAGTCGAGCTTCTTGCCCATGATGCCCTCGAGCCCAGCCTTGCGGCTCGCCTCGAGCATGGCCGCCCCGCCTCCCTTTTCGGAAGGCGGGGTCTGCCACGACGCGCCGTTGAGCTTCAACGCCTCGAGTTGCTTGCGCCGTGTCACGTACGTCTCTTTCAGCAGCGAGTGGCCGTCCTGCCACATGAGGTCGAACAGCATGTAGGTGACCGGGACGTCTTTCATCTTGCGGCGGATCTCCGTCTCCGAGGTGAGGCCCATCCGCTGCTGGATTTCCTCGAAGCTGGGACGGCCCTTGTCGTCAAGGGCCACGATCTCACCGTCGAGCACGACCTCTTTCGACCCAAGCGCCCTGCCCATCCCGTGGACCTCCGGGTATCGGGCCGTGACGTTTTCACCGCTTCGGCTCACCAGGCGAACGGTACCGCCATCGACATAGGCCTCCGCGCGGATGCCATCCCATTTGAACTCGAAGCCCCACGCGTCGTCGGGTGACGGCGGCTTGGTCACGAGCTTGGTCATCATCGGCTCGATGCGCTCCGGCATCGGCCTGCGCTCAGGGTCCTGAGGCGGATCCATGCGGTGGATCATCCAGTTCTCGCCGTTGGTCCGGAAGAGCACGTAGCGACCCTGGAGCCGCTTTCCGTGCAGGACGACCATGACCTCGCGGTCGGAAAACTTCTCGGTCTCGTACGTGCCGTGGTCCCAGATCGAGACGTGCCCAGCCCCGTAGTTGCCGGCGGGGATGTCGCCCGCGAAGTCGATGTAGCCGAGCGGGTGATCTTCGACGTGGACGGCGAGGTGATTCTTCTTGGGGTCGGCCGGCACCCCTTTGGGAACCGCCCACGAAACGAGCACGCCATCCCGCTCGAGCCGAAAATCCCAGTGCAGCCGGCGCGCGTGGTGCTCCTGCACCACAAACCGCGGCGCCCTGGTCTCCTGGTGGGGGACCCTGGCGCTGGGTTCTGGCGTTTGTTTGAAGTCTCTTTTGGCCTCGTACTCAGCGAGCTTCTTGGCCATATCAAATCAAGACTAAGTCCTAATCTCCCTCCCCCGGCGAGCGGGGCAATCAGTAAATCCAATCCTCATCGCCGCTCTGCGCGCAGGGCTAGGGGTGAGGGCGGTCGATTGCAACGTTAGGCCACCGGCTTGTGGAGTCGAACCTCCACGCCGATGCCCTCCGTGGTGATCGCGCAGGTCTGGAACGGACTTTCCGCGGCGAGGCGTGCGAACTTCGCCGGCGAGTAAGCGCGGCGCTTGAGCATCTCGAGCGTCCCCTTGGTCGTGAAGGAGCTCACCCGGCCCAGCTGCATGCCCTTGACCTCCTTCTCGATGTCCGCATGGGATGCGTCGCTGCTCATGTCCTGGATCACGGCCGTCCCGCCGGCGCGGAGGACCCGGTGCATCTCGGAGAGGGCGCTCCCTGGGTGCACGAAGTTCTTGAAAGCGGCCTGGCAGACGATAAGGTCGAACGACTCCGCCGCGAACGGCATGACCGCAGCGTCGCCCTGGTGGAAGTCGGCGCTGACCCCGGCGTCCCGGGCGTTCTTGCTGGCGATCTTCACGAAGGTGTGGCTGATGTCCAGCCCGGTCACTTGAACGCGTCCGAGCCGCGCCACCTCGATCGCCAGGTACCCGGGGCCGAACGCCACCTCGAGTACCTTCGAGCCCTCCGGAAGCGTGCGGGTGAGCCACTCGGCCTCCTTTCGGTACGCCTCGATCTGGCTTCCTGTGCCGCGGATCCGGGCGTACCAGCGCGCCACCACGCCTTCCATCTCCGGGCCCTTGAACCGCCACCGTCTCGTTTCTGTCATCTGCATCACGTGGTTCCTCCTTTTATCTAACGTTGTTAGGCGTCGTCGCTGCGTAAAGTACCCTAACAGTGTTAGGATTGCAAGCGTCACTACAGCAAATAGAGGAGAATCGGCCAATTGAGCCCTGAAGAAGAGCGGCAGCGTGGCCTGACCCGGGAGCGTTTGGTCGCGGCGGCGCTCGACCTGATCAAGGACGAAGGCCTGGAAGGGCTCTCGATGCGAGCGCTGGCCGACCGGCTCGAGGTCAGGGCTGCCTCGCTGTACTGGCATGTGCGTGATCGACGCGAGCTGCTGGAACTGTTGGCCGAATCGATCCTGGAGGCCGTGCGCCCGTGGCGCGGCAAGTCCGGCTGGCGCTCAGCCGTCAGCGGCGCGACGGCTGCGCTTCAGGAGGCGGTCGACCGGCAGAAGGACGCGGACCGGATCTTGCTGGAGGTGCCGGACGCTGTGGAGCGCAGCGCCACGTTCGTGGAGCTCAAGGGACAGCTCCAGGCTGCGGGCCTTCACGCGGCCGAGGCCGCCGAGGTGGCGCATCTGATCATGGTTCAAGTGATCACGGTGAGAGCGCCCGCGGACCGTCCGGTGATCCAGGCGGGATCAGTGGCCTCGATCGCCATCGACTCGGGCTCGCGCGGCGTCGTCCTGCGCGCCGGGACCGGGATGCGGTCCATCGTCCGGGCGGCCCACGACCGGACTTCCGCAGCACCGGCTATCGTGCGGGAGGACACTGTCGTGGTTCGCCGCCTGCGCGGGGTCGGCCTCGGCGAGATCGAGCTCAACCCTCGCCACGCATGGCGATTCAAGATCCAGGGCGCCACCTGGAACACCGTCCTCGATGTTGAGGCATTGGATGTGCGCGAGGTGAAGCTCGACAGCGGCGCTGCAAAGGTCGAGTGCTTTCTGCCTCGTCCGCGCGGAGTCGTACCGATCATCGTCTCGGGCGGCGTGGTCGGGCTCAAGCTGCACCGCCCTCATGGCGTGGCGGTGGCCGCGGACGTCAGCACCGGCGTGGTCCGACTCAGGCTCGACGAGCTTTCGACGAGAGCGGTTGTGAACGACCTGCAGTGGGAGAGCGAGGATGGCGCGTCGGTTGCGGCGGACCGCTACCAGCTGCGAATCAGCGGCGGTGCGGTGCAGGTAGACCTGGATGGCTACACGCCCCAGAGAGACCGCGCCGACGTGAGGCCACACGTCGAAGAGCAGCCCGCCGGCGAGGAGGTATCTGCGCTCGAGATTCTGCTCGACGGAGTGGAGAGCCGCATCAAAGCCCGCCTTTAACGGCCAGGGTTTCCTGCTGGATCCATATCGGCCAGGCGCTGGTGGGCTCGGTAGTCGGATGGGTTTCATTTTCGCGCTCCTGTGTATGCCATAAACCCTGCGGCTTAGAGGCTTGCGGCCTCGTGTCAGTCGGTAGCGTTCAGACATATGCTCTGGCGGGGTGTAGCCTTTTGCGGGAACTTCTTGGCAACCGAGAACCGAACCTTCCTGACGACCGAGAACCGAAGTGGTCCGGTGGCGATGTCAGGCCTGCTCGCTATTGCTTTCGTCCTCGTTGCATCGTCGTGCGGCCAATCAACCTCCTCGGCAAAACTGTCGACATCGTCGACTGCCCAAAGTCCTCCACCAGGCGGCCCGGTGCCAGCCGAGTTGATTGGCGGCTGGTACCTGCTGCCCGCTGACATCAACGCTGCCGTGGGGTACACGGCATGCCAATTGCCATCAACCCCAGCCAAATGCTCGGTTCAGATCCTGTTTACCGCGACAACGGTCACCTGGCCGAACAATCTGGGCTTTCTCTCATGCTGTGGAAACGCGGTCGTCAACGGTTCTGAGATAGATTTCTTCAACGATTCTGGATGCGGGATCCCGTTGCCAGCTGGACTAGAACGTTACACGTGGGCGCTCACCGGCAACGTCCTGCACTTCACTTCGCTGAATCAAGACCCATGCGAGCGATTCGCTTGGCTGGCCAGCCGGAACTTCTACCGAACTGCTGGCTAGCGTTCGAGACGCCAAAGGGCGACGTTAACAGGCAAGGTTCCATCTAGCGGCGCCGTCTCCTAGCCTGCATCGAAAACAGACCTGGAGGCTCACATGTTGTTTCTCGCCGCGGAACCTGACATCACGCCGATCACAAACCTGATCACGACCTGGATTCACATCGGCCAGGCTTTGGTCGGTTCGGTCGGCGCGCTTGCGTTCATCTTCGCGTTCATCTGGAAGATCACCGCGGTCGAGTCGAAGTCGGCGCTCGCCGCCAAGCAGTGGATCCAGCGCATCGTGGTCGGCACGATCGGGGTTGAGGTCGCGAGCTCGCTGGTGACCATCCTGACGAATTCGGTGCCGACTTCAACCCACTGATCGATGGATCCGCTCCTCAATTCGGTCAGGCAACTCTATGGCGAGCTGGAAAGGATAGACGGCTACCTCTACACCCTCGTCCATCCGAACCTGGTCGTCGCCGCCCTGCTCGACGACAGCGTGGGACTTCTGCTGCGAGTCTGGTCGAACTTCATTCTTCAGACGACCGATTTCGAAACCAAGGGCGGCGCCTTCGTTCACATGGCCACCATCCAGCGCTTCGAGCCGAAGGTCCAGATCGCGGCCAACCTTGCGCTTGCACTCCTCACCCTGTTGGCCGCCTATCGGATCATGTGGGGCCAAGGCCTTCGAAGTCAGTACACAGCCCGCATCCTGCTGCCCCGTCTGATGATGGGCGTGGTTCTCATCAACTTCTCCCAGTCGCTTTTCCAGATGGCAGTGGATGCGACCAACACCGTCAGTGCCACTGCGCAGAGCTTTGTCACATTGGACGACCTCTCGACGTGGTCGGCGAACTTTCGCCACGATCCGAACGCAGGCGTCCTTGAGATCATCACCACGGCGGCGCTTGCCGCCGCATACGACGTGCTGGCGGTCGTCTATCTCATCCGGTATGCCGTCCTGATTGTGCTGGCCATCACAGCTCCGCTCGCCGGCTTGTTTTTCATGCTTCCAGAAACCAATCACATCTCAAAGATGTGGGCCTCGCAGTTCTCGACCAATCTCCTGATGCAGCCGATCCAGCTCTTCATCCTTTCAATTGGATTTGCGCTCGAAAAGGACGGCGTGACTCCAGTCCACCATCTTTTCGCGCTTGCGTCCCTCCTGATCGTGTTCAAGGTGCCGGGCGCCCTGGGCGGCTCAGAGAAGATGGCCCACAAGCTTCAGTCGACGGTCCAAGAGGCTTTCAAACACATAGAGCACGCCGTGGCGAAGGCCTGATCCCGGATTGTTCGATTGATCGGTTTGGTGCGGATCGTGGCGATCGCCGGCGGCGCCCTTGTGGTTTGGCTGCTTGTCGCCGGACAGGTCCCGAGCCACCTTCGCCTGCCCGTCGAAGGAGTGGTGGTCGGTGCGAAGGTCAGCCAACCGTTCGGCTGCACGACGCTGGCGCTGGAGCCGTTCGATCCATTTTGTCCAGGCCGTCATATACACACGGGCATTGACCTTGCGGCTCCAACTGGAACGGATGTCCTCTCGGCGACGGCCGGAACTGCACACGTCGGCACGGATTCCAACGGGGCTGGTAACTACGTCATGGTCGCCGTAGACGCCCACACGCGCGTCTTCTACTGTCATCTCTCTGAGTTCCGGGTGCGATCCGGAGACGCCGTCAATCCAGGCCAGGTGATCGGGTTGGTTGGCGCGACGGGCCTGGCCACCGGACCGCACGTGCATTTCGAGGTGCAGGTCGACCGGACCTCCGTCGACCCTGTCGCATGGCTCGCCTCTTAACAGGCTGGGTAGCCGCGGGCGCGTTTTGAAACTACGCTCGCCTCAAATTCACGGAGGTGGTTCGATGGTCAACAAGGTGATCCTGATTGGGAATCTCACGGCGGATCCGGAGGTCAAGGCGACGCCCAAGGGGACGTACGTCGCCAACCTGCGGCTGGCGACCAACACGTACTCGGGGAAGGACGAGGCCGGCAATGCCAAGGAGCAGACGGAGTTTCACAGCCTGGTTGCGTTCGGAAAGCTGGCCGAGTTCGCGGGCCAGTACCTGCACAAGGGCCGGGCGGTCTACGCGGAGGGCAGGCTGCACACGAGCTCGTGGGAAGACACCGCGGGCCAGAAGCGCAGGCGCACCGAGGTGCTGCTGGACGATCTCAAGTTCATCGGCGCAAGGCCGCAGGAGTCGGCAGCCTAGTCAGCTGGTGGGGCGGCGTCCGGCCGCCCCATCCTCTTGCCATCCCAGTAATCTTGTAATCCGTGGCCGAAGACATTCCGGGATGGTTCGCGAACAAGGTGCCGGCCGGCTGGTTCGCCCGGCCGCCGGACGTGACGAGCGACGGCGACGAGATCCTCGTCGTCGGCACGTTGCCCGAGGTCGAGCTCGCGGCCGGTACCACGGAGGAGGGTCGCGCGGCGGCTCGCTCCGCCCGCATCGATCGGTTCCGCGAGGAAACCAGGGACGATCGGGTGAGAATCGCCCGCGAGGCCGAACGGCAGTTCAGGCAGAAGGTTGCCTGGGGAGCGAGGTGCGGAGACCAGACCAAGGTGTTCACCGCCCTGAGCGTCCCGGTCATGACGCGGCTGCGGATGTCCGAACGCGCCATCCTGGACACCCTGGTCGCGGGTGGCGTTGCCAGGAGCAGGAGCGACGCGCTGGCCTGGTGCGTCCGGCTGGTCGGCATGCACCAGGCGGAGTGGATCAAGGGTCTCCGAGACGCCATCGTCAAGGTTGATGAGGCCCGCGGCAAAGGACCCCTGAACTAGCGTTCCGAAACTAGCAAGACTGAACCCGCGGGCCTCGTTGCTACCCTGTGGGCACTTTGATCGCCGATGACCGTCGACCGCACGTCGTGGTCATGGGCGCGGGTCCGGCCGGGTTGACCGCCGCCTACGAGCTGTTCAAGCACGACATTCCGGTCACCATCCTGGAAAAGGACCCCAAGCAGGTTGGCGGCCTGGCCCGCACCGTCGAGCACAGGGGATACCGATTCGACATCGGGGGCCACCGCTTCTTCTCCAAGAACCAGGAGATCGAGGACCTCTGGACCGAAATCCTCGGCGAGGAGATGCTGACCAGGGGGCGACTTTCCCGCATCTATTACCGAGGTCGCTTCTTCGCGTATCCGATCAAAGCCGCCAACGCGCTCTGGAACCTGGGACCGCTGGAGGCGGTGCGCTGCGTTGCCAGCTATGCCAGGGCGCGGCTGCAGCCCGTGAAGAATCCGAAGAGCCTCGAGGACTGGGTTCGCAACCAGTTCGGATGGCGTCTCTTCAGCATCTTCTTCAAGACGTACACAGAAAAGGTTTGGGGCATCAGCACCAAGGAGCTGTCCGCCGACTGGGCCGCCCAGCGAATCAAGAGCCTCGACCTCTGGCTCGTGCTTCGCAGCGCGCTGGTCCCGGGCCGGGCGGCCAGAAACCGCGGCGAGATCGTCACGACGCTGATCGATAAGTTCCGATATCCGCGATTCGGGCCGGGACAGATGTGGGAACGCGTGGCGGACGTCGCCGGCGAAAAGGGTTCGCCCGTCCTTTTCGGCCGCTCGATCGATTCCATCAAGCACGAAGGCGGACTCGTCCGCTCGGTTGTGACGCGCACCGCCGGCGGAAACCTCGAGGAGCATGGCGGCACGGATTTCGTCTCCAGCATTCCAATCCGCGAGCTGATCGGACGTCTGGACCCGCCGGCGCCGGAACCGGTTCGGCGCGCGGCCGAGCATCTGTCCTATCGCGACTTCATCAGCGTGGCGCTAATGATCGATCGAGCCGACGTCTTTCCTGACAACTGGATCTACATTCACGACCCGAGCGTTCGTGTGGGCCGCATCCAGAACTTCAAGAACTGGAGCCCTGACATGGTGCCGGACCAGAGCAAGACGTGCCTTGGACTCGAGTACTTCTGTTTCGAGGGCGACGGCTTGTGGACATCGGACGACGCCACGCTCATCGAGCTTGCGACCAAGGAGCTCGCCCATCTCGGCATGTGCTCCCCAGAGCTTGTCTTCGATGGAGTGGTCGTGCGGGAGCAGAAGGCGTACCCCGTCTATGACGACGCCTATCAGTCGAAGGTGGACATCATCCGGAACTACCTGCAATCGCGGCTCCCCAACCTTCACGTCGCGGGCCGCAACGGGATGCACAAGTACAACAACCAGGACCACTCGATGATGACCGCGCTGTTGGTGGCGCGAAACATCGCGACCGACTCTGCCTTCGATCCATGGAAGGTGAACGCGGACGCCGTCTACCACGAGGACATCCGCGCCGGCGAGCGCGACCTATCCGGGCGCCTCGTGCCGCAGAAGATCGCTGCCGGCTAGCGCCCGGGCCGGTCGGTCACGTAGATCGTCCCTTTCGGACGAGCGAAGTTGGCGGCTACGAAGCTGGCCACCGCGAGAACGGTGAAGAGAATCGCATGTTTGTAGTGCGGTCCGGACGTTGACGCGAGAAACTGCAGCAAGCCCAGCGCGTACAAAACGGCGACGATCAAAAAGACAATCCCAAGAACCCCCAGGCCGATCGAAGTCGTGGTTGATTTCATCACAGGCTGAAATGTAGCAAAGCAAGGCTGATGAGCCCCGCGGCGATGCAATAGATGCCGTAAGGATCGAGGCGGCCCGACCTGAAGTAGCGCAGAAGAAATCGGGCGCTCGCGTAGGCTGCAATGCCCGACAAGACCGCGCCCGCCGCGTACTCGCCCACCGGCACACCGCTGGAGAAGAGCTGTGGTACCTCCACGACCCCTGCCCCCAGGATCACGGGCGTCGCCAGAAGGAACGAGAACCGGGCGGCCTCCTGGTGTCGCAGCCCGGCCAGCAAGCCTCCGCCGATCGTGACCCCGGAACGCGAGATGCCGGGTAGGAAGGCCAGTGCCTGGCAGGCCCCGACCAGGGCGGCGGCGCGGAAGCTGATCCGCTCCGCTTGCGCGAACCTCTCCTCTTGCTCGGCGTGCGACGAGCCATCGGCCGCGCCTCGGCGCTCGGCGCGCCGCCTCAGCACCTCGAACCCGAGCATGAGCACACCGTTCATGACCAGTAAGCCGGCGGCCTCGTACGGGCTCGCGAACAGGGTCCTGATCCTCGTCTCGAGAAAGACGCCAAGGACGGCGGCTGGGATCGTCCCGACCAGCAGCAGCATGGCGAGTCGCTCGGTGTCGTTCTGGATCTGTCCGCGAACCGCGGCCACGAAGAACCCTCGGATGATGGCGAGCCATTCGTGCCGGTAGAGGATCAGAAGGGCGGTCGCGGTGCCGAGGTGCAGGAGCACCAGAAAGGGTAGGAACGAGGGATCGGATTGCTTGAAGCTCCAGTGCAGAAGGCTGGGGATGAGCACGGCGTGTCCGAGCGACGAAACGGGAAAAAGCTCCGTTGCGCCCTGCAGCACACCCATGAAAAGCGCCTGCCAGAGAGTCAGGGCCGGGAGCCTCGGCGAGAGATTGGCGACGAAGATCCGTCGAGGATTCCCGGCCCTGACTCCATCACAGCGAATATATTGCTGAAGCTGTGACCCGCCTTGCCGCCTTCAGCCCCGCGGTGAAGAAGCTCGATGAGTCGGTCGCCCGCGCCCAGGCAGCGGAACGGCTCGGCTACGAGTCGGTGTGGACGACGCAGCTGCCCGATGCTCGCGACGCTGCGCTCGTGCTGGCCGCATACGCGGGGGCGACCAAGAAAATCGGCCTGGGCACCGGGGTCCTGCCCATCTACACGAGACATCCGACCGCGATGGTCCAGATGGCGGCATCGCTGGACGAGCTTTCGGGTGGCCGCTTCATCCTGGGAATCGGAATCAGCCACAAGGTCACGGTTGAATCGATGTGGGGCTTGAAGCTCGAGCACCCGGTCGAAGCGATGCGCGAGTACCTGGAGATCGTGCGCGCGAGCCTCCGCGACGGCGCCTGCGCCGTTGAGGGCAAGCATTTCTCGGCGCAGTGGACCTACTCGGCCCCCCGCCGGCCGGATCTGCCGATCATGATCTCGGCGCTCAACCCGCGGATGCTGGACCTGGCGGGCGAGCTCGCCGACGGCATCGTGCTCTACATGTGCTCCCCGGCATACATCCGCGACCACGTGGTCCCGGCGGTGACCGCGGGCCGGCAGAAAGCCGGGAAACCGCTGGCAGGATTCGAGATCGTCGCGGCAGTGCCGCTCTCCCTCACGTCCGACCGCGCCGGCGGCCAGGCCGTCTTCCGGCAGACCGTGGAGCGCTACTCGAACCTGCCGTACTACCGAAAGATGATGGACGCCAGCGGATTCAAATCAGAGCTCGAGTCCGGTGCTGTCAGCGAAGCAATGCTCGACGAGCTCGCAGGCATCGGCGATGAGCAGCAGGTTCGCGAAGCGGTCCGCCGTTATCGAGAAGCGGGGGTCACGCTGCCTGGCATCGGCCCGTTCGGCGGCCACAAGGGAGCGGCGGGATTCGAGGCGACGTTGGCGGCGGTGGCTGGCTCTTAGCTGAGCTTCGTGACGACGTCGTCGAGCAGGCCTCGGGCGGTGTCGAACTCGCGCCTCACGGAAGCGTCCTCGACGCGGTCGAGCAGCGCGACCACGTCCTCCCACCGAGCCGCGTCGCGCTCTTGAAGGCCTGACTTGACCTGGCCGATGGTCTGAGTCGCGAACAGGAGGCCGCCGCCGGGGTTGTCCAGGATCTGCCGCGCGATCTCCAGCTGAGCGCGAGCCCAGCCCACGATCGAATCGCCGGGATGTGTCTCCAGCTCTTTGGGATGTAGCACTTCCATGCGCAAGCTATTCTCGGCCAAGCGCGGAGAGCGCTTCGCCGGCCAGCCGGTACACCGTCCATTCGGAGTTGGGCTTGGCGCCCAACCGCTCGTAGAAACCGATCGCCTCGCGGTTCCAATCGAGCACCGACCATTCGAGCCGGCCGCATCCTCGCTCGACTGCCAGGCGAGCGAGCTCCTTCAGCAGCGCGCGCCCGACGCCGTGACCGCGCTGCTCCGGGACGACGAACAGATCCTCGAGGTAGATCCCGGGTTGCGCTAGGAAGGTCGAGAAATTGTGAAAGAAGAGTGCAAAGCCGACCGGGACGCCTTCCTCTTCAGCGAGCAGCGTCTCGGCGTACCGGTGCCGCCCGAACAGGTTCTCGGCCAGCCGCTCCTCGGTCATGGAGACCTCGTGTTCCAGCTTCTCGAAGCGTGCGAGGCCGCGGATCAGCTCGGCGATCACCGGGACGTCGGCGCGCTCGGCAGCTCGGACGGCCAGGGTCATTTGGGCCGATCGCGCAGCCGAAAGACCAGGCGCATCGCGCCGTGGGTGTCCGAGAAGCTGGCGATCTTGTTGTCCACCAATCCCGCCGCGAGGCCCGCTTCGATGACGTCGGTGTCACGGATCTCGGAGCGCCCCCCTTTCGGCCGCACGACCCAGATGGCACCGTTCGGCTCGATCCAGGACTTGACGTCATTGAGGCGCTTCAAGTCCCGCAGTTCGCTGGCGCCCATGAAAACGAGGTCGCATGGCTTGCGCGGCCGACCCTGAACGATATCGGAGGTCCGCTCCCGAAGCAGCGCAAGGAACCTCGGGTCATCGAGGTCGGCGATCGCCACCTTCGAGCCGGGCTTCACGCCGAGCTTGTCGAGCAGTGGGCGCATGGACGCGACGTCCGGGCTCACCCCTGTTCTTCCTTGGTGCCGGCACCGCGCACCGCGCTGAAGACGATCACGCCGACCAGCCAGCCCGCGTAGGCCCCGGCGATGGCCAGCACGATCGCCGGGACGACGCTGTCGACTCGGCTGGACAGCAGGAGCCCGAACCAGAGCATGCCTCCGAAAACTGCTGCGCCCATGATTCCCCCCACCAGAGCGCCCGCCAGGGCCGCGGCTGTGATCCGGGTCTTCAGACTTCGATCACCTGGAAGTCGTCGACAGCTCCGTCGACGGTGCCGTTGTAAACGTGGTTGAACATGAATCGAGTTTTGGGGTGGCGCTTCTTCAATGCCATGGCGTCCTCCCAGCTCATGTGGCTGAAGACGTCTCCCGGTCCGGTCGCCTCGACGATGGCGACGTCAGCCCCGTCCACCAGCTCATCGAGTGGAGCTGTCGGCTCGGTGTCGCCCGAGTAAGCCAGGATCTTGCCACCGGCCCAGATCCGGTAGCCGTTGCTCCCACTCGTCCCGTGGTCGAGCTTGACGGTCTCGTATTTGTAGTCGGCGACTTTGCCTGATGGCTTCGCCACCTCGTAAGTCGCGTGGAAACGAGGACGCATCACCGTCTTCCAATCCGGCCCCCAGCTGACGTCCCACAGGGCCTCGAGGCGCTCCTCGATTCCCTCCGGACCGACGAAGGTGATCGGGCGCGGGTCCACGAACACGCGGTGCAGCGTGAATGGCGGCAACCCTAGCGTGTGGTCGCCGTGGTAATGCGTGAGGAAGACGGCCTCGATCGCGCCCGGGTCGACGCCGACGCGGCTCATATGCGGAAGCAGGGGCGCGCCTCCATCGAGCAGCACGCGGCCATCGACCACCACGGCTCCGTTGTACCGATCGAGCGAGAACGCCGCGCCGGTACCGAGGAACGCGAGCTTTAGGCGATGGTCACCGACTGGTTCAGGTACACGTCCTGAATTGCGTGTAGTAACTCGACTCCCTCCTTCATTGGGCGCTGAAACGACTTGCGTCCGCTGATCAGGCCCATGCCGCCGGCGCGCTTGTTGATCACCGCGGTGCGCACGGCTTCCTTCAAGTCCGCCGCGCCGTGGGACTCACCGCCCGAGTTGATCAGGCCGGCCCGTCCCATGTAGTTGTTGATCACCTGATAACGACATAGATCGATTGGATGGTCGGTGGCTAGCTTGTCGTAGACCGCCGGCGAGGTCTTGCCGAAGCCGATGACCTCGAAGCCCCGGTTGGTGTCGGGCAGCTTCTGTTTGATGATGTCCGCCTCGATCGTGACGCCGAGGTGGTTGGCCTGGCCGGTCAGGTCGGCCGCGGTCTCGTAGTTGACGCCGTCCTTCTTGAACGCATTGTTGCGGACGTAGCACCAGAGCACCGTGGCCATGCCGAGCTGATGCGCCTCGTGGAATCGGACAGCGACCTCCTGGAGCTGGCGGTCCGACTCAGCCGACCCGAAGTAGATCGTGGCTCCCACCGCCATCGCGCCCATTTCCCAGGCTTCCTTGACGGTGCCGAAAAGGATTTGGTCGTAGTGGTTGGGATAGGTCATGAGCTCGTTGTGGTTCAGCTTGCAGATGAACGGGATCTGGTGTGCGTACCGGCGGGCGACGGAGCCGAGCACCCCGAAGGTCGACGCCACCGCGTTGCAGCCGCCCTCCACCGCCAGCTCGACGATCTTGGCGCCGTCGAAGTAGATCGGGTTGGGGGCGAACGAGGCTCCGGCAGTGTGCTCGATGCCCTGGTCGACCGGCAGGATGGAGACGTATCCGGTGCCCGCCAGGCGCCCGTGCCCGAGGATCGATTGCAGGCTGCCCAGGACGCGGGTCGGGCGGTCGCTGTCCTTCCAGACCCGGTCGACGAAGTCCGGGCCGGGCAGGTGAAGCTGCTCTTTCGGCACCGTGCCGCACTTGTGTTCGAGCAGGTCCTGGGCGTCTGCGCCAAGCAACTCCTCGAGCTTTCCCAACGAACCCCTGGTGACTGTAGCCATCCTTGCCTCTTACTATTTGATCAGGGTGCCGCACAGGTAGGCGCTGGCGCCTACGTCACTCTATAGTGCGCCGATATGACTGAGCGGGCAGTGGACCTGCTGAGCGAGCTTGCCGACCGGCTTACGGACAACGTGGCCCAGAGCGGGTTGGTGGCGGCGGAATCGGTCCGGGCGATCGAGCCGGAGCTCCTCAAGACCCACAAGGACGGCACTGTCGACGAGCTCGTCAAGACGTCCGTGGCCTTCCTCGAGATCCTGTTCCGATCGCTTCGCCCCGACTCCCGGGTGCCCTGGCAGGAGTACTACAGCGTCGCACGGGAGGCGTCCACGCGATACGCGGAGAAAGGGGTGCCGCTCGAGTCCCTGATGGAGGGCCTGGCGGTGTTCCGGAGGTCGGTGGTTGCCCGGGTTACCGAGGAACTTGCCGGGAGCGAATACGCCGACGAGGTGCTCTTGCTGGCCCAGAGCCGGCTGGGGGACGTGATCGAGCATCTCAACTCGAGCTTCATCCGGGGCTATCTGGACTACACGGAAACCCGACATCGCGCCCGCCAGACCGAGCTCCACGGCCTCTACCACATCGCCAGCGCGCTGGGACGGTCGCTGGACGTGACGGAGATCGCCGAGGTTGGCCTGCGGGAGACCCTCAAGGTGCTCGGCTTGCAGGCAGGCGCGGCCTGGGTCCGCGACGGCGCCCGGCTCAAGCTCGCCAAGACGATCGGCATGCAGCCGGGCGAAGAGGAGGAGTTTTCAGAATCCGGCCGTTCGGGTCTCGTCAAGGTGGTCGAGGTTTCGTCTGGGCCGGCCGAGTCTCGCGTCGACCGGATCGCCGGCGAGTGGAGCGCAATTCGCGCTGAGCTGCGCACGAAAGGCGTGCTTCTGGGGGCCATGACCGTGGCGACGAGGCTGCCCAGGACGTTCGAGTCGAGCGACCTCGAGTTCGTCGCCGCGGTGGCGGACCAGATCGCGGTCGCGCTCGACCGGGCCCGCCAGCACACGCGCGAGGCCCGGACCGACTACCTGACGGGTTTGGCAAACCGCCCCGAGTTCGAGCGGGCGATCGACCGCGCCGTCGCCGCGGCTTCGAGGCACGCCCGAAGGCTCGTGCTGATGATGCTCGACCTCGACAATCTCAAGGAGATCAACGACACCCTCGGTCATCACGTCGGCGACGAGGCGATCCGGATGCTGGCCCACGAGCTTCAGCGGGCGGTGCGGGCGTCCGACACCTGCGGCCGGCTCGGAGGCGATGAGTTCGGCGTCGCAATGCCGGAGGCCGACGAGCGCGACGCGCGTGAGGTCGGCGTCCGGGTCCGCCAGTCGCTGGACGACCTGAACCGCCTGGAAAAGGTGCCGGTGCCGGTCGAGTTCAGCATCGGGATCGCGGCCTGGCGGCCCGGAATGGACTGGCAGGCCATGTACCAGATGGCGGACAAGGCCCTGTACGTGGACAAGCGCCGGCGCCAGGTGGGACGCAAGAAGCTTGGCGAAGCCAGCGTCTGAGACTGTCTCGGAGGCAGTGCCTTCCGGCCAGATTCTCGAGGCCGGCTTCTTCGACCGCGAGACCGTCGCCGTCGCGCGGGACCTGCTCGGCAAGGTGCTGGTCCGCGAGGTGGACGGCCGTCGCTTGTGGGGCCGCCTGGTCGAGGTCGAGGCGTACATGGGCCCGGAAGACCTGGCGTCTCATTCGTCAGGTGGCCGGCGCAGCCCCCGCAACGAGGTGATGTATGGGCCTCCCGGCCATGCGTACGTCTACTTCACCTACGGAATGCACCACTGCCTGAACTTCGTGACGCGACCGGCCGGCGTGCCGCAGGCGGTGCTGGTCCGTGCCCTCGAGCCGGGCCCGGGCGTCGGGCGGTGCGGAGGGCCCGGCCTGGTTTGCCGTGCGCTGGACATCGATCGGGGGCTGAACGGCGTGGCGCTCGCGCCGCCACAGCTCTACGTGCTGGACGACGGAGCTCGTAAGCGCCGCGTCGTGACGACGCCGCGAATCGGAATTTACAACTCAGGCGACTGGCAGGAGCGCCTCCTTCGGTTCTGCTGGGACTCGCCGGACCTGTCGCGGCCGCTCCCCAAGGCCGCCAGGAGCTAGGGCCAGCGCGGGGTCGTCGGGTCCAGCCGGTCCAGTTTCTTCCAGTCCTCGCGCACCGGCGCGAAGACGTCCACCACGGTGGCGCCGTCCGGTCCCGTGGCCGCGTCGTGCGGGACGTGGCTCGGAATGGCGTACGTGTCGCCGGGGTAGAGGACGCGCTTCTCGGTGCCAATCCGCATTGTGATACTGCCCGCGATGACGAAGCCGAGCTGCTCGTTGTCGTGATGGTGCTCAGGCAAGACCGCATTGGGATCGAGGTCGACGACCGCCATGCTGAGCCGCTGGCCTTCGACCGCGCGTGCGGTGATGCCCGCGGCCAGCTGGTGAGGCCGGATGCTGTGCAGTGGTTTGAAAGTCTTCGATTGCTCGGTGTGTTTCATTCGACCTCGCGGTCGATGATCGTCGCGGTGCCGATGCCGCCGCCACAGCACATCGTCTCGAGCCCGTAGCGAAGGTCTCGGCGCTCGAGCTCGTAGAGGAGCCGGGTCATGAGCACAGCACCGGACGCGCCCAAGGGGTGGCCGACCGCGATGGCTCCACCGTTGACGTTGGTCTTGTCCATGTCCGCGCCGGTCTCCTTTTGCCACGCGAGAACGACCGAGGCGAACGCCTCGTTGACCTCAAAGAGGTCGATGCTCTTGAGGTCGAGGCCGGCGCGCTTGAGCACGGCCGCCGTACCCGGTATCGGGCCTTCGAGCATGAGAACCGGGTCCGTTCCGACGACCGCCTGTGCTCGGATGCGGGCCCGCGGCTTTAGTCCAAGCTCCTTTGCCTTCTCGAGCGACATGAGCAGCACCGCCGCCGCCCCGTCTGAGATCTGGCTCGAGTTGGCCGCGGTGATCGAGTGGTCGGGGTTGAACGCGGGCTGCAGCGCAGCCGACGCCTCGTAGTTCGCATTCGCCCGGATGCCCTCGTCCTTGCTGAAAAGCTCGTGGTGTCCGTTACCGTCGAGCGACACCTCGACCGAGAGCAGCTGTGATTTGAAGCGCCCCTGCTCCGCCGCTTCGTGAGCCAGGTGATGGCTGCGCACGCCGAACTCGTCCATCTGCCGGCGGGAGATGCCGTACTTGCGCGCGATCAGCTCCGCGGAGATGCCCTGCGGGACGAGGTCGTAGAGCTCCATCAGCTCGGGCGGAAACGGCGTACCCGGCGACACGGCGTTTGACCCCATCGGCACGCGTGTCATCGATTCGACGCCGCCCGCGATGGTGATGTCGCACACGCCTGACTGGATGAGATTGGCCGCGAAATGAATCGCCTGCTGGCTCGAGCCGCACTGGCGGTCAACAGTTGTCGCCGGCGTGGTGAACGGGAAACCGGCTGTGAGCCAAGCATTGCGCCCGATGTTCAGGCTCTGCTCGCCGGCCTGCGTCACGCAGCCGAACACAACGTCTTCAACCTGCTCGGGTTGGATGCCGGCTCGCCTCACGATTTCTTTCAGCACGAGCGAGCCAAGGACGACGGGATGCACATCCTTAAGCTTTCCGTTTCGCCGAGCGATGGGTGTGCGGACTGCCTCGACGATCACGGCTTCGCGCATGTGTCAGGTCTCCTTTGGAATTGCGTTGCGACCCATTCTAGGAGCCGCCACTAATCGTCATCGCGAGCACTGTCAAGCCCACAAAGATTTGCCTGGCAGTCCGATTTTCTTTACCGTTGACGCGTGCATAACCGCCTGTTAACTTTCGCAACGCCCCAAGCGGCTGAGTACGGTAAACCTGAGGATACCGAACGTCGAGTAGGTGGAAGGTCCGGGGTAACCCGGGATGGAAACCGAAAAACGCATAGGGCACTTCAGGGTAAACAGGAAGGTCGCTTGGGTCATGTGTTTTCCACAGCCCCTGCACAGCCCTACTTTCAGATCAAAAAGCCCTTCTTTGACGCTTCCGCGCAGGCTTTCTCCACAGCATCGGCGTCGAAGTCAACACCCCCCCGCCGCAGCCGCTTGACGCCGTCCGCAAGGCGGGCGACGGGCGCCGGGTCCTCGTAGCGAAGCCAGCGGTAGGCGATCGGGCGCGACCAAGCCAGGCCCTCGGATTCGTAGAAGGTGTGGTGGCCTTCGACGACGATTTGCTCGACCTGGCCCAGCAGGCCGGACTGGACGAGATCGTGGAAGTCCTGGCCGGCCATCCAGGCCAGGAGGCGCTGCAGCCGAGCCGCGGCGGTTACGTCTGGGTCTCGGGTTGGGTGGGGCCGGCGCCGGCGGCGAGCTCGAAGACGCTCGTGCGCAGCGTGCAGATGAAAGGCAGGTTGCGATAGAGCTCCCGGTAGTCGAGCCCGTAGCCGACCACGTAGTCGTTGGGAATCTGAAAACCGACGTATCGGATCGGCACCTTGACCAGCCTTCGCAGAGGTCGATCGAGCAGCGTCACCACCTCGATCGACGCAGGCTCGCGCGAGCGAAGCTCCGAGAAAACGTAATCCAGGGTGAGGCCTGTGTTCACGATGTCCTCGACCAGGAGGACATGGCGCCCTGCGATTGGATAGTCGATGTCACGCGCGACCCGGACGTGGTCGTGCGGTTGGGCTCCGGCATAACGACGCAGGTCGAGATAGTCGAGGACGAAGGGAACTTTGATTCCGCGCGCGAGGTCGGCGAGGAAAAACGTGACTCCCTTGAGCACGCCCACGACGACAAGCGATTGCCCGCGATAGTCGCGCGAGATCTTTCGTGCGAGGGCCTTGACGCGGGTCTCGAGCTCGACCGGTGAGATGAGGATCTCGCCTATGTCCTGCTTGCGGAGGTTCTGCACCTCGACCGCCCCATACCCCGCCTTCGCCAGGAGCTGCTGGTAATCCTTTCGATACAGGAGGCGCACGTTGAGCTCGGGGTACAGCTCACGAAGCAGTCTCACCTTGCGATTCTTCGGCGTGACCAACGACTGCTTCATGGTCGTCAGCTCGATATACAGGTCGTGCTCTGGAAGATAGAAGTCGGGCGTGAACATCTCCGCTACGCGCGTGCCTTCCCAGCCGATCGGGAAGGACATGGGTTCATACACCCAGCGGATTCGGTAGTAGTCGAGGAAGCGCGCGAACTCCTGCTCGGAGGGGTGAGCGAACTCAACGCGTGCGTGAGCAGGGCCTGTGCGTCTGACCAGGCGCGAGCGCTGTCTTACGGGACGGCGCCATTGCTGCGGGACGGAGTGCGGGACGTACGACGCCAATGAGTCGGTGCGGATTGTACGCTCCGAGTTGAGGATGGCCCGATGAGCACACCCGCGCAGAGGATGGTGGCCGAGCAGCTCCTTCCTCACGGCGTGACGGATGAGGGAGTGCTGCGGGCAATGGCGGAGATCCCTCGCGAGGAGTTCATCTCCGCGAGGCTGCGCCGTCACGCGTACGAAGACCGCGCGCTCGGGATCGAGTGCGGACAGACGATCTCGCAACCTCTGGTCGTCGCGCTCATGACGCAGGCCCTGGCGCCGAAACCCGACGAGATCGCGCTCGAGGTCGGCGCCGGAAGCGGCTACCAGGCCGCGGTGTTGAGCCGGCTGTGCCGGAAGGTCATCACCCTGGAGCGCGAGCCCTCGCTCGCGGAGCACGCCTCGGCGACGCTGCTGCGGCTTGGGTTCATCAACGTGGAGGTTGCGGTCGCCGATGGCAGCCTCGGCTGGGCGGCCGAGGCGCCCTACGACGTCATCCTTGTCGCCGCCGCGCCGCGCGAGGTGCCGCGCGCATTGATCGAGCAGCTCGCGGAAGGCGGCCGCATGGCGATTCCCGTCGCGGTTTCACCCGACGAACCCCAGGACCTGCGCCTCTATATGAAGCAAGGCGGAGAGGTCACGTACCGTTCGCTGTTCCCGGTCTTGTTCGTCCCGCTGCGGACGGACTTATAGACCGCCCCCCACCGTGACCCTGCGCGCAAGCGGCGATCAGGATGGGACTAACTGATTGCCCCCTGCGGGGAGGGTCATCAGGGGCTGGCAGTCGCTCGTGGAGAGGGCGATGGCGACGGCGGGGTCGCCGTCACCGTCCCCGGCACAGTGCCCGTCAGCTGCTGGAGCTGCTGGAGGAGCTGACCGACCGTTGCCATCTCGTTGGCGAACGTGGTGAGGTCGCCGGCTTTTAGTGCTGCGTACGCGGCAGCGTAGTGCTGGTTGGCCTGGGTCACCAACGATTCGATCTGGGCGACCTGGGGCGCGGTGAGAGTAGTCGGAGGAGGCGTCGTCGTCGTCGGGGGCGCCGAAGTGCCCACCAGCTGATCGATCGCCTCCTGCAGCGTGTCGGTGTAGACGACGTTCGCCGAGTCGGCCAGGATCACTTTCTTGAGCTCCGGGAGGCCGGACGCCGACGTGGCCTGGAGGTAGATCGGCTCGAAATAGAGAAACGAGTTCCCGATCGGAACGACCAGCAGGTTGCCCTGCACGACCGATGATCCGGCCTGGTGGAAAAGGGTGAAGTCGCGCGAGATGGCGGGGTCCTGGTTGATCCGGCTGGCGACCTGTTGAGGTCCGAAGATGACCTTGTCCTTGGGCAAGATGTAGGACACGTACTGGCCGTAGTTCGCCCCGTCGTTGCGCGCGGCCATCCACGAGACCATGTTCTGTTTGCCGCGTGGCGTGAACGGCATGATCAGCAGGAACTCGGGGTTCTGCTCGCCCGGAAGGCGGAAGAGGACGTAGTAAGGCTGAACCGGCGTGAGCGCGCTTCCCGGAGCGGTCTGGGCGGTCGGGACGTCCCAGACGTCCTCTTTCGCGAAGAAGACTTTCGGGTCCGAGATGTGATACGTGGCGTAGATCTGGACCTGTGTGTCGAACAGGTCGATTGGCACACGCAGGTGGGCTCGAAGCCCAGCCGGCATGGCATCGATCGGCTTGAACAGCGATGGGAACGTCGCCTGGTAAGCCTTGATGATCGGGTCCTTTGGGTCGATGATGTAGAAGTCGGCGGTGCCTTCGTACGCGTCGATGACAACCTTCACGGAGTTGCGCACGTAGTTGATGTCGGCTGGATTTGAGCCGTTGGGCTGGAAGGTCATGGTCTGCGAGTAGGGATAGGTCGTCCCGGTCGTGTAGGCGTCGAGGATCCAGTAGACCTTGCCGTCGACGACGACCACGTAGGGGTCACTGTCAAAAGTCAGAAAAGGAGCCAGCTCCTGGGCGCGGTCGAGGATGTTGCGCCGGTACAGCATCTGGGTCTGGGATGTGACCTGGCTCGAGACCAGGAGGTTGAAGTCACCGAGCTTGAGCGACCACAGGGCCTTGTTGAGCTCGGTCATCGGCACGCCGTGCGTGCCGGTATAAGAGGTGAAGACATCCTGGCTTCCCTGTGGGTAGTCGAACTCCTTCGTGCTGGAGTGTGCGAGCGCGTAGTCGTTGGTGAGCTCACCGAAGTAGATGGCCGGCTGGGTGACCTTGAGAGGTCCGGTGGGAGGCAGGTCGCCGACCACGTAGTCGGGCAGGCCCTCACCCACCACGGCATTGACGGGGCTGGCGGCGAGGCCGTAGCCGTGGGTGTAGACGAGGTGCTGGTTGACCCATTGCTGGGCCGAGGTCGGAAGATTTGTGAAGTCGAACTCTCGGGCGCTGATCTCGAGCTGCTGGTACTGGCCCGCGATCGTGTAGCGGTCGATGTCGATGTCGTTGAACGTGTAGTAGGTGCGGATGGTTTGCAGCTGGTCGTAGGTGGCCTTGAGCGGCGCGTAGTCCCAGAGCCTCAGGTTGTTGACCGTGACCTGGTCGTTCTGGACCTCCGGCAGCGTCAGCGGCTGGTCACCGGTGAAGTTGCTCACCGCCACGTTGGAAAGCCCATACGCGGCACGCGTCCCCGCGATCTCCCGAACGATGTAGGGAAGCTCATACGACTGGGCGCTCGGAGTGACGAAGAAGCTCTGCACGACGCCGGGATAGATCTGCCCGACCAGAAGCATCAGGACCCAGATTCCGGCTGCCACGATGGGCAGCCATAGACGCCTCAGCCAGGCGTTCACGATCAGAGCCCCGGCGAGCACGACGCCCGCGCCAGCCTGGAACGAATAGAAGGGAAGCCGGGCATTCACGTCTGTGTAGGCGGCGCCCCACACGACGGAGGTGTTGTGCGCGTAGAGCAGGTCGTACCGGCCGAGCCAGCTCCAGGCCGCGAGACTCAAGGCAAAGATCCCGAGCAGGATCGAGAGGTGGGCGATGGCGCGCGGGCTCAGGTTGAGGTCGAAGGTGTCCCCTCGCCACGCGTAGAGTCCGCCGATCAGCAGCACGGCCATGAAGTCGAGGCCGAGGGCCCAGTTCACGACCGAGTGCAGGAACGGAAGCGTCAACAGGTAAAAGGAGAGGTCCTGGCCTAGCACCGGATCCGTGATGCCGGTCGGGGACGCGTGTTGATATAGGGCAAGGGTCTGCCACTGGGTGCCGGCTCCGCCGGAAAGGATCAAGGCGATGAGGGCAGCTCCGACCAGGCCGATGAGGCCGACGGCGCTGCGGATGGATGAGCGGCGGATGCCGACCGCGCGCAGGCCGGGGCCCGACCGGATCCGCAGCGAGATGAGCACATTGGCCGCGAGGTAGACGAAGGCAGTCGCGAGGCTTCCGACGAAGAGAACGGTCTGCAGTAAGAGGCGCGTGGTGAAGACGTCGTGGAAGCCGAGTGCGTCGTACCACTGCAGCTCGGTGAAGAACCAGATGATCGGGCTGGCGAGGATGAAGATCAAGAACGCGAGGCCGAACAGCGCGGCACCAAACCAGAACCGCCGCGGAGGACGCGGAATCCGGATCTCCCTCCCACCCTCGAAAGGGCCGCCGCGCTCGAAGGGATCGAACGGCCGGAAGCGCCGAGTCATCAGGGTTGAAGCTTAGACAGTTCCCAGAGCGAGATTGTCAGCGCTGAAATCGAGATCTGGATTTGCCGGTGGATTGGCGAGGTGCCAGCGGACCGTCGTTTGCAATGACTCCGCCGGATCTGAGGTCGTCCAGCCGAGCATCGACCGAGCTTTTTGGGCGCTGCAGGCGATGTGTTGCGTCATCGTGCCGGTGGGCTTGAGGTCCTCAGGCAGCAGCTCGTCCGCCACTCGCACGAGCTCCGCCTGTGATCCGGCCGCGTCCAGGATCATGTGCGACCACATGCGGATCGAATAGGTCCGGTCTTCGCAAAGGTTGAAGACCTCGCCCGCGGCGGATGGCGTCTTGAGCACCAGGTGCACGCCACGAGCCACATCCCTGACGTAGGCGACACTGTGGAGCCACATTCCAGCGCCGAAAGGGATGTGCGTGCGTCCGGCTCGCACCCGCCGCAGGATGAACTCCTCGCGGAGCTGATAGTCGTGCTCGCCGTAAACCATGGGCAGTCGCACCGACGTTGCCCGATGCGGCAGGTACACGTCCTCGACGTCCAGCTTGTCGTAATCATCCATTCCCGGCGCCTGCCCGCGATATGGATAGCGGGTGGGGCGTACCGGTGACCTCTCGTCGAGAGGGACCGGATCGGTCTCGCGATCATCGTTGACCGCGCCGAAAGCCCGGTACACATCGATGCTCGAGATGACGACGAGCCGGATCCCGTCGGGCAGCGCGCGAATGGCGATTTCCGAGTCTTCGCGCGTCAGCGCACGGCAGTCGATGGCCGCGTCGGGCTGGAAAGCCGCCAGCTCTTCGCGGTGCGCGGCCAGGTCCTGCCTCTCGGCGTGCAGGTGCGTCACCCGAGGCATATCGTCCGGCTCGAGATTGCCACGATGCACGATCAGCAGCTGATGGTCGGCGCCGGCGAGCTCCTCCACGATGGCCCGCCCAATGAACCGGGTGCCGCCCAGGACGATCACGTTCAAGGCTATTCGTTACCCAACGCTGCGCTGTAGGCCGGATTCACTCCGGCCGTCACCGATGCCTCCGCGTCGCTGACATTGCGTGTGCGCCAGCACTCTTAAACAATCTCCTCCTTAGGGGAAAGTGAGCAGGCACGTTGGCCTCGCCAACCTGCCGATGCATTCAGCAGGTCCCATCCTGGTCGCCGCTTTGCGCGCAGCGGAAACCGCGAGGTTTCCGCTCATATCTAAACGGCGACCTTCGCTGCGTGCGGGCTCTTGTCCACGATCAGATCGATGAGGCCCCACTCCTTGGCTTCTTTCGGGTTCATGAAGAAGTCGCGTTCCATCGCCCGCTCGACGTCCTCCAGCGGCCGGCCGGTGTGCTTCGTGTAGATGCGCGCCATCGCCTCACGCTGGCGCAGGATCTCCCGCGCGTGCAGTTGGATGTCGGACGCCTGGCCCTGGATGCCCTGGGTGAACGGCTGGTGGATGAGGATCTGCGCGTGGGGCAGCGACATGCGCATGCCGGGGTCGCCTCCCGCGAGCAGGATGGAGGCGCCGCTGGCGGCAAGCCCGGTGCACAGGGTCGCGACCTTCGGGCTCACGTACTGCATGGCGTCGTAGACGGACAGCGCCGCGGTGAGCGATCCGCCGGGGCTGTTGATGTAGAGCTGGATATCGCGGTCGGGCGCCTCGCTCTCGAGGAACAGGAGCTGCGCGGTCACGGTGCTGGCGAGGTCGTCGTCGATCACCCCGCGCAGGAAGATGATCCCGTCCTTCAAAAGACGCGAGTAGATGTCGTAAGCGCGCTCGCCGCGGCCATCGTTGGTAATCACTGTCGGGACCATGGGTTATCTCCTCGGTTCATGAAGGGGTCCCCGCGAACTCACGGCGAAGCCTCCGAGTTCGTGGGGTTGAATCCGATGCGTGGTTTTGGTCTGGGCGGCGGGTTGGCCATCGCGAGATAGGCGCTGAAGTCGGCCACGCTGCGCAGGGCCTCGAGCGGCAGTGAGGCGGTGGCAAGGCGGAGCTTGACGGGAGGATCCTCCGGCCAGCTTCTCTGCTCCGCGTCGGCGCCGAGCAGTCGCGCGAGGTCGGCGTAGATGTCGCCCGGGCGGGCGCCAAGCGCATGAGCGACCGCCAGCAGCCTTTCGGTGGAAACCTCTTTGCGTCCCCGTTCGACCTCTGACAGGTGCGCCGGCGACAGCCCGGCTTCGCCCGCGACCTCGGTGAGGGTGCGGCGGCTGGCCTCGCGACGCTGCCGGAGCACGGCGCCGAGGGTGCTTCTGACGAGCCGGGCGGATTCGCTGTAAGCGAAAGTCATTCTTTCAAGGCGAATGATACGACTCGGGCGGAAACGATTCTGCTTCCTCGCACCTCTCCCTGGGATTAGTCCTACAGATTCGTCGGGTCGAGCAGTTCCTCTTTCGGTCTTTCGATCTTCTGTCTCGATCTCATGATTTCGATCAGCTTCTTCCTGCCTTTCGGGGGGCCGATCATGATCGCGCCCACCAGGCGGTCGTCTTTGAAGAAGAGCTTGCGGTAGAACTTCTCCTCGAAGCTGAACGTCCGGACCGACTCGAGGTCGGGCTGCACGTCGGGCGTCACTCCCATCACCGCCAGCGTCGATCCGAACATCGTCGTGGTATAGGTCGGTACGTCGAAGAAATCCTCCGATGCTCCGGCCATGTTGCGTGCCGCCACCTTGCCATGGGCTTCCGCGTTGTCCCACGTGCCCATCTGGTTGTGCCGCTCGACCATGATGTCGAAGAAGACCGCGACGTCTCCCGCGGCATACACGTCGGGCGCCGACGTGCGCAGCTTCGAGTCGGTGACGATGCCTTTATTCAGCTCGATCCCGGTCTCGCGCACGGGCTCGGTGTAGTAGTCGAGACCGACCCCGTAGGTCAGCAGGTCGAAGTCGACCTTGTGGCCGTTGACCGTCTGAGCGCTGAAGCGCCCGTCGGTGCGGCTGAACCTGTCGACCTCGTCCGAAACGAGAAACTGCACGTCCTGGGCCTCGCCGAGCTGGCGGCACAGCCGGCCGCCCTCCTCGTCCAGCACGTACCGAAGGAACCACGGACCGCGCATGATCCAGGTCAACTTCGCTTTCTTGCGAAAGCTCACGCCCTCGGCGAGCTCGTAGCCGATGAAGCTGCCGCCCATCACCAGCACCCGCTCGGCTGCGTCCGCTTTCTCGATGAGGGCATCCGTGTCGTCGAGGGTTTGAAAGCCCAGGCACGCCGACACCTGGTCGGAACCAGGCCACGGCGGAGGCTTGGGCCGTCCGCCGGTCGCGATGAGCAGCGCGTCGTAAGGAAACTCCTGGCCGCGGTTGGTGTGCACGACCTTGCTCCGCGCATCGATCTGTGTGGCCCAGGTCTCGAAGTGGATCTCGAGATTCTGGCGTGCGTAATCCTCCACCGTGCGCATCAGCACCTTCTCGCGGCGCACCTGGCCGCGCAGGTAGCGAGGCAGCGCAACGCGGTTGTAGAGGGGATGGCGCTCGGCGGCGATCATCACGATCGACGCGTCCGCGTCGGCCTTGCGCAGATCCTCGGCGCACGTCTGGCCTGCAATTCCGTTGCCGATGACGACATACCGACGCGTCAATTAAAGAAGCAGCCCGTAGATATAGCTGCTGTCCTCGTCATTCGCGAGATCGTATCCGGAAGCGGTCATGTCATCAGCCGCCGGGTGGTCGCGCGGCAGAGTGACCGTGACGTGATTGAGCCCGTCCGCATCAGCCTCGAAGCGCAGCGCCATCAGGAGCTCTCGCAGCGCGCCGCCGCGGCCGGCGACGAAGGCGACCGCGAGGTTTTGGCCCCACGGCTCCATCAGCGCGGCGAGCGCGCGTCCACCCGGCCCGACCCTCAGCATGCCGATGCTCGCCAGCCGCACCAGCTCGGCCGCGTCCATGTTGCGCGCGCCGTTGAAGTCGGCCGTCACGCCGTGATACAGCTCGATGCCGGGACTTTTCTCGATGGCCGGCCACACTTTTCGCGCCTCGGACGGATCGGGCATTCGTGCGGGCTCGCCACCTTCGACGCGAGGTCCCCGCCACCAGCGGGCATCGACCAGCCGGTGAAATCCCATCGATTCGAAGAGGCGGAGCGCATCGGGGTTTCCGGTTGCGAGCCGTATCTCGCGGAATCCCTGGTCCTTCGCCTCCGCTATCGCTGAGGCGAGCATTGACCTCGCGAACCCGTGGCGGCGTTGAGCGCTCGCCACGCGCAGACCTTCGTACCAGACGAGACCCTGGGCAAAAGGACGCAGGCGCTGCACGCCAACGACGACGCCGTCCAGCTCCGCGGCCTGAAAAGCGGCGCCGCCGTCCCCCAGCCAGCCGTCGAAGACGCGAGGCAAATAATCGTGTCCGTCCCAGACGTCGCGACAGATCTCCATGACGCGCTCGCGGTCCGCGGCCCTCATGGGCCGGAGCATCAGGTCCTTGCTCGAGGTTGCCAATGCGCCACTCCCGACAGCACCGAACCGCCGTCGAAAACCAGCTGGTCGCCGTCGCGCGTCAGCACCTCTTCGAGCATCGCGCGCCCGATCGCCTCGTCCCAGGCGTCCCCCACCAACCCGCGTGCGTCTACCACCGCCTCGTCGAGGTCCGCGTATCGAGTCTGGATGGGGTAGCGAAGGAACCGCACGTCTGGCGCGATGCCCATCTGCATCAGGAGCATGAAGAGGTCGCTGAAACGAGGCAGGCGCGGGCCGGCGTCTCCTAGCAGCCGCTTGCGAATGGCGGCTGCCGGATGGGGAAGGTCGCTCTCTCGCAGCATGATGAAGGCGCGCTCACGGGCGCAGCGATCGAGCTTGGAGATGAACGGCTCGGGGTCGGCGATGCCGTACAGGACATGGCAGCAGATCACCAGGTCCGCGGGCGCGACCTCGGCATCCTCCCAGTTGCTTGCGACCACCGTCATGTTGTCCCGGGGCGGGATTTTCGCCCGCATGCCCTCCGACGGCTCGACGGCCGTGACCCATTCGAGGCGCTCCGAGAGCGGGACCGCGTGACGTCCCGCCCCCGCACCCGCGTCGATGAGCGTCTTGCTCGGCGAGACGAACGGGTCGACGATCTGCAGAAACTCGTCGGCCCGCGCCTGCGTCGATCGAGCGAAGCTGGCCGCGCGCCGGTCCCAGTAGCCCGGGTCGGCATGCGTGCCCGCCAGGCTCGCCCGCTCGTTCACCATGTCCTTCCAGTTCTGCACCCAATTCATGATCAGGATCGAGGCTACCGCATAGCAGGCTCCACCCCCACCGTCCGGATGCGCCGTGCCTCCTCCCCATAAGGTGGGGAGGCCAGGGCGTCGGCAATTCGCAGGCGGTTCTTAACAGGTCTGGGGACAAACCGGGGACAACTTCACGTGGGATCGCCCACATAGTGGGCCTGAAGGTTTTGGGGCCCCAAGATCTGGGGTCAGGGCTACCATACGAACGTGGCGGCGACCGAATTTACGAGCGCGGAGTCGGCGGCCCTGGCGCGCTTCTTTACGAACCTGGACCGGCCGGTCTTCGCACTGCGCAACCTGCCGGAGGTGGTCAAAGGCGCGCTGTTCTCGCGCTACTCGCGGACCGAGAAGAGCCTGCGGCGCGTGCTGCTGGAGGAGTTCATCAACGAGCCGGATTCCGGATTTGAAGCGCTCACCGGCAGCGCTTCGGACAGCGACGACATGGTGGCCGTGCGTAAGGCGGAGGAGTTCTACGAGCGGGTCCTGGTGGGTTACGGAGACGACTCGGTCGCGGAGCTCGCCGGCGCGCACGTCGCCGTCGAGCGCACCTCGACGCTGGCGGCCAAGGCGCTCGAGGACAGCCGCATCGGCATCTCACCGCTCGAGAAGTCGACGCGCTACGTCCGGTTCGACCGTCCCGGCCCAGACGGCCGCTATCTCTTCTATCGCGGCCCGGAGCTCGCCCATGCCGACTACGAGCCTGCGGCAGATGCGCTGTTTGCCGCCTACAGCGAAATGGTCGAGCCGGTCACCGAGGCGATCCGAAAACGGTTTCCGATCGAGACGGGCGAGACCGACCGGGCCTGGAAGTCGGCGACCAGGGCCAAGGCGCTCGACCTCCTGCGCGGGCTGCTCCCCGCCGGGGCTCTGACCAACCTCGGCCTGTTCGGCAACGGCCGGGCATTTGAGTACCTGATCACGAAGATGGCGGCGCATGAGCTGCCGGAGTGCCGGCAGCTTGCTTCCGACCTGCACCGCGAGCTCGCCCTCGTCATCCCCGCCTTCGTCAAGAGAGCGCTCGACGAACGGTACGGCCGCCCAGCGGCCGACCGCATGGCGAAGACTCGGGCCAGGATCATGGACCTCGCCCGTCGCGGCGATCCTGGGCCGGCTGCCGGACCGAGCGTGAAGCTCGTTGAGCACGACCCGGACGCGGAGCGGAAGGTGGTGGCCGCGGCGCTGTTCCCGCACTCCGACGCGAGCCTCGAGGAGCAGGGCGGTGACCCGGCGGAGGTCCTCGAGGCCCTGCTGGGCGATCGGGCCAACCGCCGCCAGCGCGCGCCGCGGGCGCTCGAGCACGCCCAGTACACATTCGAGATCGTCGCCAACTTCGGCGCGTATCGAGACCTGCATCGCCACCGCATGCTCACGCAGGACCGCCAGCTGCTGGGCACGGCGCTCGGCTTCGACCTTCCGCCAGGCCTGGCCGACCTTGGGATGGCAGACCGCTTTGCCCGCGCCGTGGAGGCGGCCGCCGGCGTCCATGCGAGGCTGGAGCGCGACGCCGGCCCGGCGCTGGCCCAGTACATCGTGCCGCTCGCCTTCCGCGTCCGCTGGTACTTCCGGGCGAACCTGCGCGAGGTCTACCACCTGTGCGAGCTCAGGACCACCCCGCAGGGCCACCCCGATTACCGCTTGGTGGCGCAGGAGATGTTCCGGCGCGTTGAGGAAGTTCATCCCCGGCTGGCCCGCTACGCCCGGTTCGTCGACCTGGGGTCGGGCGACGAGCTGGAGCGGCGAAAGTCGGAGCAAAAAATCGACGATAAGTTGAACGCGCTCGATCAACGCGTGAGATAGTTACGCTCCATTGTCTGTCGTAGGGGAAGGAGTGGTGGTCGTGCAGAAAGGAGTGGTGGTTGTGAGCGAATTGTTGGTGCCACGCGGCCCCGAACGCCGTAACAGCGACAGGCGTGCGTGGGTGGAACGGAGGTATGCGGAGAGGCGCGACCCCGTGCGCGCGAGCGCGGGCCGCCGCGGGGTCTTCCCATTCGACCGGCGGATCGCCGAGCGCCGCATGCTCGAGCGCCGCGAAGGCTGGCCCCAGGCCCTGGCGCAATAGCCTCGGACCGGCCGGCGCTGATCGTCCACGGCGGAGCCGGGCCGGTCCCCGAAGGGGAGCTTGCCTTCCGCCAGGCGGCCGTCGAACGGGCACGCGATGGCGGCTGGTCTGAGATCGGCGGCGGAGCGCTGGCCGCCGTCTTGGCCGCCGTCCGGTTGATGGAAGACGAGCCGCTGCTCAACGCCGGGATCGGCGCCTGCCTCAACCTTGACGGGGCCGTGGAGCTCGACGCGGGAGTGATGGAAGGGGCCGAGCTGCGGGCGGGTGGGGTCGCCGGGCTCAAGGACGTGCGCCATCCGATCGATCTCGCCGCCGAGGTCATGCGCGACGGCCGGCACGTTCTGCTCGCGGGCGATGGAGCGTCGCGCTTCGCGCGCGAGCACGGAGTCGAGATGTGCGACCCGGCGATCTTCATCACCGATCGCAAGCGGCAGGAGCTCCAGCACGGCGCCGATACAGTTGGCGCTGTGGCTCGCGATTCGGACGGACGCCTTGCTGTCGCGGTGTCCACCGGAGGCATCAACGGCAAGCTGCCGGGCCGGATCGGCGATTCGCCGGTTCCCGGCGCCGGGTTCTACGCCGACGATCGATTCGGGGCTGTCTGCGGCACCGGCAGGGGAGAGGCCTTCCTCCGGCTGGCGCTGGCGCGGCTGATGGTGGTCGAGCTCGAGCATGGGATGGACGCCGCGGCGGTCGCCCGTGGAGCGGTGGCGATGCTCGGAAAGGCGATGAAAGCTCCTGGTGGAGTGATCGTGATCGCCCGCGAGGGAGCGCCCGAAGGCGCGTTCAACACCCCGGCGATGCCCTTCGCGATCGCCTACTAGATGGACTCGGCCAACACCGGCGAGCTCGTCGCCCTCGCGCTCAAGCGCGCCGGCGTAAGTCACCTGTTCACGCTCAACGGGGGCCATATCTGGCCGATCCTCACGGGCGCGACCGAGCACGGCATCCGGATCATCGACGTGCGCCACGAGCAGTCCGCCGCGTTCGCGGCCGAGGGCTGGGCGAAGGTCACCCGGCAGGTCGGTGTCGCGGCTGTGACCGCCGGGCCCGGAGTGACGAACTCGGCGACCGCGTTCGCCCAGGCACAGTCGGGCGACAGCCCGATCTTCGTGATCGGCGGCCGCGCTCCAGAGGCGCGGTGGGGCATGGGCTCGCTGCAGGAGATGGACCACGTCGAGGTCGTGCGCAGCCTGACCAGGAAGGCTGTGACCCTCGGGTCGCCGGAAGAGGCTTACGGACTCGCGGCGGAGTGCATGCGGACGGCGCTGAGCCGGCGCACCGGTCCGACGTTCATGGACGTCCCACTCGACGTCTTCTTCGGAGCCGCCGACGTGCCGGAAGCCACCGAGCACCTCACCCCGGACCTCGGACCGCCACCAGATCTGGACCTGGTCGAGCGCGCCGCCCGGTTGATCCGCGAAGCCGAGCGGCCCGCGGTGATCGCGGGCGGCAGCGTGTGGTGGGCGCACGCAGAGTCCGAGCTCAAGGCCCTGGTCGAGACGGCCCACCTGCCTCTGTCGGTCAACGGCATGGCCCGCGGCATGCTGCCGCCCGGCCATCCGCTGTTCTTCCCGCGGGCTCGTGGATCGGCCCTGGGCGAAGCGGATCTCATCCTCGTGGTCGGGGCACTGCTCGATTTCCGGCTCAACTACGGTCAGCCCCCGGTCTTCGCGGAAGACGCGCGCCTGGTCTACCTCGATGTCGACGGCTATCGCAAGCCGCGGCCGGCCGAGGTTGCGATCTACGGCGACCTGAAGGCGGCGCTGGCGGCCCTGGTCGTGGCCGTCCGTGGCACGCCCGAGCGCGCTTCGTGGCTCGAAAGGCTTCGCGAGGCGGAGACGACCTCGCGGCGGCGGGACGAGGCCATGACGAGCTCCGACTCGTCGCCGGTGCATCCGGCGCGGCTGATCGCCGAGGTCGACCGCTTCTGCAACCCCGAGGCGATCATCGTCGGTGACGGCGGAGATTTCGTCTCGTTCGCCGGACGCCTCATCGAGCGGCCCGAGCCGGGGCTGTGGATCGACCCTGGTCCGTTCGGGAGCCTGGGTTCGGGGCCGGGTTATGCGATTGCCGCCAAGCTCGCCCACCCGGACCGCCAGGTGGTGCTGCTCTCAGGCGATGGGGCTTTCGGCTTCTCCGCGATGGAGTTCGACACCATGGTGCGTCACAAGATTCCGGTCGTCTGCGTCGTCGGCAACAACGGCATCTGGGCGTTGGAGAAGCACCCGATGCTGAGCATGCTGGGCGTCAGCATTGCGGCAGACCTGGGGAACCGGACCCGCTACGACAGGGTGGTCGAGGCGCTGGGCGGTTACGGTGAGATGGTGGATCGTCCGGACCAGATCAAGCCTGCCCTGGAGCGCGCGTTCGCGTCGGGTCTGCCGGCGTGCGTCAACGTAATTTGTGATCCTGGCGCGGAATATCCGCGATCATCTGTGTTGATGTGAGCGCCGCCCAGCTGAAGCCCGTCGTAGAAGCGGACGAATGGCGCACCGCCCAGTCGCAGTTTGACGAGGCCGCCGAGATCATCAAGCTCGAACCGTGGCTGCGCGAGGTCCTGCGCGAGGTGCAGCGCGAGTTCACATGCAACTTCCCCGTGAAGATGGACAGCGGCCATATGCGCATGTTCACCGGGTACCGCGTGCAGCACAACATCAATCGCGGCCCGGCGAAGGGCGGGATCCGCTACCACCCTGACGTCTCGTTGAACGAGGTCAAGGCGCTCGCCATGTGGATGACATGGAAGTGCGCCGTGGTCAACATTCCGTTCGGCGGCGCCAAGGGCGGCATCATCGTCAACCCGAAGGAGCTCTCTCTCAACGAGCTCGAGCACATGACGCGCCGGTTCGCGACCGAGATCTCGATCCTCATCGGCGCCGACCGCGACATCCCCGCTCCCGACGTCAACACTGACGGGCAGACGATGGCCTGGATCATGGACACGCTTTCGATGCACCTCGGCTACTCGGTGCCGGCCTCGGTAACGGGAAAGCCGATCGAGGTCGGCGGATCGCTCGGCCGCATCGAGGCCACAGGCCGTGGCGTGACGATCTGCGCGATGGCGGCGCTCGAACACCTGGGCCGCCTCCCGCACCAGACCAGGGTCGCGGTGCAGGGCTTCGGCAACGTCGGCAGCATCAGCGCGAAGCTCCTCGAGGAGTCCGGCTGCACGATCGTCGCGGTGTCAGAGGATTACGGAGGCATCTACAACCCGCTTGGCCTTTCGATCAAGCGCGTGCTCGAGTACCGCGCTCGAGAGAAGACCTTGAAAGGCTTTCCTGGCGCGCAGGAGATCGGCAACCAGGAGCTGCTCGGCGTCGACTGCGACCTTCTCGTCCCCGCCGCGATCGGCAACCAGCTCACGTCGCGCAACGCGCGTGACGTCAAGGCGAAGCTGATCGTCGAGGGCGCGAACGGGCCCACGACTCCTGAGGCCGACGCGATCTTTCGCGAGCGCGACATCTTCGTCGTGCCGGACATCCTCGCGAACGCGGGCGGCGTCACCGTTTCCTACTTCGAGTGGGTGCAGGACCTGCAGTCCTTCTTCTGGTCCGAGCACGAGGTCAACCAGAAGCTGAAGGCGATCCTCTCCCGGGCGTTCTCGGAGGTGCTGAAGACCAAGCTCGAGAAGAAGGTCGATATGCGCATGGCGGCGTACTGCCGCGCCGTGGCACGCGTCGCGGGCGCCACTCGGGAGCGCGGGCTCTACCCGTAGTTGATGCGCCACCGATGTGGCCATTCGGGCGCAAATGGTCGTATCGCAGGCCTGCAAGGGGACCATTCGGGCACGAACGGCCGCATCCGAGGCAGCTTAGATCTCGCGGGTTCTGAAGCTCCAGATGCTCAGCGCCAGCATCAGGCCGAACCACACGACCACCCAGGCGAGGAACGGAAGCGGTGGTGGGTCGACGGCGGCGAACGGGTTGGCGCGGCCGACCGTCCCCGCGGCTCTGAGCGTGGCGAGGAACGCGTCGGGCTCCATCGCGTAGATCGCGCCGCGCCACAGCAGGTCGGTCGGCAGGATGAGGTGGCTGAACACACCCACGTTCTCCACCGCCTGGTTCTGGAGCCCGGTGCCGACGTCTCCGACGACGCCGCCGATCCATCCCATCAGCCACGCGACGAGGGCGATGACTCCGCCCGTGATGCCCGAGAGTCGAGTCGAAAGTAGAAGGCCGAGCGACAAAAGGGCCAGGCCTTCGGCTCCCACGTAAAGCACAAGCTGGACGGGGTGCGGGGGCACGTACCCGGTCGCCCAGTCGACGGCAGCGATCTCGAGGAACGCGGAGCCGGCGGCATAGATCGCGACCAGGACACCAAGCCCGAGCCACTTTCCAACCACGACCTCGCTGCGGCGCACAGGCCGCGCGAGGATCGACAGCAGCAGGCCGCTTTCCACCTCGCTCGAGATCAGCGGCCCAGCGACCACCGCTGCGCTCAGGGCCAGCACGCCGCTGTACATGAAGGTGACGACTATCAGCAGCTGCGAGGTGATCAGCGCGACCTGCTCTGGGGGAAGGGTCGAGCCGGACGAGTTGGTCACTGTGGTGATCTTGCGAAAGCCCCACGCGGAAAACCCGACCACGATCAAGGTGAGGATGATCAGCGCGAGGATGAGCCGCCTGCGCGACGTCTCCTGAACGGTGAGCCGGGCGATGACCAGTGTCGGGGGCATTACTTGTCCTCCTCCTCGAGGAGCTGAAGGAAGCGATCTTCCAGCGTCTGGTGCCTTGGCGAGACCTCGAACACGTTGCCGCCCAATCCGACGATCTCGGCCACCAGCTCTGGCACGCGGTCGGGCTTGAGGTTGGTGAAGGTCAGCTGGTCTCCCTCGTCGTCGATGTTTCCAAAGCTCGCGAGCTTGTTTTTTCCCGCGTCATCGAGGCCGGTCACCCGCACCTTGACCGCCGTCCCGCTGAGCAGCTCATCCATCGTCCCGGCAGCGATCACCCGGCCGTGGTCCACCACCGCGACGCGGTCACAGACCTGCTCCACCTCGCTCAGCAGGTGCGAGTTGAGAAATACCGCGGTGCCGCGCGATGCGAGGCCGCGGATGATCTCGCGCACGTCGTGTCGGCCCACCGGATCGAGCGCCGAGGTCGGCTCGTCGAGGAATACCAGCTCTGGCTCCCCCAGCAGCGCGGCGGCCAGCCCGAGCCGCTGCTGCATCCCCTTCGAAAAAGTGCCCACGCGATCGCTTGCACGCTCTGTCAGGCCGACCGTCTCGAGGGCCGAGGTGATCTCGTCCTTCCAGCTCGAGCGTGGCAGCGGCGCCAGCTCGCAGTGGAGGGCGAGCACCTCGCGAGCCGAGAGCCAGCCCTGATAGCGGAAGAGCTCAGGCAGGTAGCCGATCCGGCGTCGCGTCTGGAGATCGCCGATCGGCCGGCCCAGGAGCCACGCTTCGCCGGAGGTGGGCTTGAGGAGGCCGAGCAGCAGCTTGACCGAGGTCGTCTTGCCGGCGCCGTTGGGTCCCAGGAATCCGAAGACCTCGCCACGCGGCACGGTCATCGAGAGGCTCACAAGCGCCTCGGTGTGCCCGAAACGCTTGGAAAGATTCACGGTCTGGATCGCCGGTAAACCAGCAGCCGCCCCTTGCGGAGCGGCTGCCATTTGTTCGATTACATCAGTCACGAGTGCAGGCTATAACGCCTGCTCAGGTCAATTGGTTAGCGACGTTGACGGCGTCATCGCGCTTGATGGTGCCGACGACTCCGTACACGACTCCGTTCTTGATCCAGATCACGCCGGCGCCGACGCCAGTGTTGTCGCCGAGCGCCAGGCCCTGGACGCCCTGGATCGTCACTGCTGACGAGGTGGCGAACTGGACCGGGATCGGGATCGGCAGCGTCGTGCTGGGGTCGCCGATCGCCTTGATCGCGGCCGTCAGCTCAGGCGAGATGCCCGGCTGAGACAGCAGGTAGTTCTCGAACTGCACCACCGTCACCTGAGAGGAGGTGGCGACTGGCGCCGTCGTTTCGCCGACGATGAGCTGCGGAAGGTTGGCCTGGGTAATGTCCGAACCGGCCGCCGGCTTGCTCATGTTGCCGTAGATCTCAGCCACCGCCGGACCAACCGTCACGGTGAGCTGTGCGCCGTCCATGCCGGCCGGTAGCGCGGGCAATGTCTTGCCGGCTTGCGACGCGGCAGCGGCCGCCTTGTCCTTGCTGAACGTGAAGACGGCGGTCGCCTTCCCCATCGCCGCGTAGGTCACGGTCGAGGAGACGCCGGTTGGCAGCGCGGCCACCTTAGGCACTGGCAGCCCGGATGCGGCGGTCGCATCGTCAGCGCTGGTGGCGATCTGTGGCGCCGGCTGCTTCGTCCACGAGATGGTTCCGTACGCGCTGAGCTGCGACAGCGCCTGCATGTCCGCCATCGTCACGGGGACGGGCGTGAGCGTCTGGGGCGTGAAGGTGTTGCTGTCCTGCGCGATCGCGGTGACCAGAAGTGCGATCGCCGCCACGGCAGTCGCGAAGGCGAGGACCACCGGCCGGGATCCCGGCCGCATCACGGGGAGCCGAAACCCGAGCCTCGGGCGTGCGGCAGGCGCGGTCCGCACCCGGTTGAACGCTGAAGCGATGTCGACCTTGAGCTCTGGTGCGGTCAGCAGGCTCGAGATGGCGCGAGCGTCCCCGGATACCGTGCTGTACCGGGCCTTGCAGTCCGCGCAGCTTTCGAGATGGCGTGCGTCAGCGCCGCCATGAGCGTCCGGTTCGTCCACCATCCGCCGCAAAGTTCCGTCAGAGAGATGTGCCACTTGTGACCTCCTTGCGCAGAGCGGCTTCCGCGCGCCTCAACAATGTTCCGACCTGACCGATACCGACGCCGAGCGCCTGGGCGACCTCCGCATAGCTGAGGCCGCTGGCGCGTAGTACGAGCACCGCCGCCGGCTTCGGCGCCATCCGGGCGAGCGCCTGGCGAACGTGGCGGCGATCCTCACTGACCTCGAAGACATTCTGCGGATCGACGGTTCGATCGCTCTCCTTGGTGGCCTGCGCCACCTCGCGCCGCTGCCGGCGCCGCGATCCGCGCAGCCGGTTCAGCGCCACGTGCGCCGCCGCCCGGTGCAGCCATGCCGGCGCGTACTGGGCGCTCGCCGAGTGCAGGCGGTGGAAGTCGACGAAGACCTCCTGCGCCACGTCCTCAGCCTCGCCCTGGTCCATGAGCACACGGTTTGCGATCCCGGCGACCCGCGCGTACTCCGCTGTGAAAAGGGCCTCGAAAGACCCGTCGTCAGGACGGTCGGTCGTCAATCGTCTCGCTCCGAGTTCCATCCCCACTGAATGACAAGCACCACCCGAGGCCGGTTTGTGACACTTTCAAGCGGTTTTCTGGCGCCGGAACACCTGTAGGGCAAGTTCACGAAGGAACGGCCCGCCCCAGATCCCTACCGACAGCAGGCCGGCGAAGATCACCACGGCGTCGATGCTCTCCCGACCGGGTCCCGTCCAGTACACGTCCTGAAGGTTGAGCCACAGCGCGAACTCGTCGAGGGTCAGCGCGGCACCGACGCCGAACGCGATCGCGGTCACGCTCGACAGCAGGTTCGAGCCGGTGCCCTGTTCGATCAGCCAGACGTAGCCGACGACCAGGAGCAGAAGGATGCCCCACACCAGGTGATGGATGTGAAGCCCGCCGCTCGAGACGTTGTAGAACGGGCCGACGCCTGCCCGAATGAGGTGTGTGATCCCGCGGACGATGGCGAAGGTGACCAGGAATCCGAGCGACGCCAGGAACAGCCGCTCCCTGCGCTCGTTCTGGAAATGAAAACCGTAGATCTGCTTGAGGCTGGTAAGCACTTAAGCCCCTCACCCTAGCCCTGCGCGCAAAGCAGCGTTAAGGATGGGACCTCCTGATCGCTCCCCGATGGGGAGAGGGAAAATTTCTGCCTCAGCCGGCGAGGGATTTCCTGTGCCGGGCGCTTCGGGCGAGCTCGTCTTCGAGGATCACGAAATCCGTGCGAGGCAGCGCGTGGATGTGTCCCTGGAAGGCAAGAGTCCAGTGTTCGGGTGGCCACTTGCGCACGTAGTCCAGGCGGTACGCGAGCTCCTTGGCGGGAACCCAATCCGCGTCGTCGAGCACGATGTCCTGCCGGATGTGGACGCGCCACGGGTAATCTTCGTCGCGCCTCGCCGACCGCCAGATCGGCGTGTGATCCTCGTACATCGGTGAGGCGACCGTCACGGTGGCCGCGAACGCCATCCGGCCGGTCACGTAGTAGAGCATTCGATCGCCGACGTGCATGGTCTCGACGCGGCGGCGGTGCCGGCTCTTGAGGCCCTGGATGGTGAAACCCTGCTCGCGCGTCTTGCGGAAGTTGTCGGGCGAGCTGACGATCATCCAGAACTGAGAGGCGCGACCCTCCGTCCGGCCTGATTTCCGCTTGCGGCGGGGCCGGCCAGACCTGGGGGGCCGATCTGGTGTTGGAGCGGTGGATTCGGGTGTTTCGGACACGACGGAGATTGTCGTCCTACTGTCCGGGCGGGGGTATCGGGCTCAGCTCCTGGGGTTCGGGCAGCAGGACGGTCAGGTTTCGGATCTGCGCGATGTGGGCGATCTCGTGGCGCGCGACCATCCTGCACACCTCCAGCAAGGTGATGTCGCCGGCGCGCGGGTCCCTCAAATTGCGGTCCCACTCGTTCTTGCCCCAGCCGTGCAGGAGATCGACTGTCCTGCGGCGGATTCGGGCGAAGTCCTCGAGGGCCTCCTGTAGGGGACGCTGAAGCTCATCGTCATGTCCAGGATCGATCGTGGCGCGAATGTCGGCCGTGGCGACGCCGTCCAGGTGCGCATGTCGGAGCAGCGCGTCCACCTTGGACCCGGAGTCGAGGAGGTGTCCGATCAGGCCGCCAAGGGTCGGAAAGGCCGGGCCGTGGCGGTATCTCAGCCGCGGCTCGTCGAGCCCGTAGACCAGGTCGCCTATGCGCTCGGGGACCGAGCTCATCAGGAGGACCACGTCGGAGGGTGACATCTCCTCTTCGAGTTCCATGCCACCTGAGTATGTAGCCTTTGGGTCATGGCCCAGGTCCAGGTCGCCTGCGACAAGTGCGGCGCGTCGCTGGTTGCGAACGCCGCTTACTGCGAGCGATGCGGCGAGCGGACGCGGCGGGCCCGAAGACTCGTCCGGGTCGCGATCCGGGTCGAGCTGCTCTTCTTCCTGATGGTGTGTGCCCTGGTGGTCGGGTTTACGTGGATTTACGCCACTCAGAAGTGAAAGTATGAGAAGGAACCGGACTGTTCCTTCTGCGCGCAAGCGCGAGCAGGATCGGACTTACTGATTGCATCGCCCGGTCGTGTTCCCGCCGACGGGGACCCGGCCCTCATCCCGTAACGGAGTCGAAGTAGGCGATCGAAAGGGCCGGCGCTAATCTTCCCGGGATCGGATTTTCGAAATAGTTCTCCTCGCGACGCGAAGTGTCCACGGAAAGGGCTAGGAACGGCCGGAGTAAATCCGGCCTTCCGGCAACGCTAATCGCCTTAGCGGCGATAGACCGCCTTTCCGTCTACTTCGTCTTTGTTCAGGCGTTTGTTCAGGTGCAGGCCTTCGAGCAGGAACTCGATCACCGACGCCCGCACCTCGGGGCGATCCGGGAGGCTGAGCTTCTTCAACGCGGTGGTCAGCTCCGGCAGGTCGCCGAATGCGCGCGTGTAGGTTCGTGCCGGGATTCCTTCGCCGACTTCGAGCATGTTGCCCTCTTCGAACTTGGCCACGACGCCGTCGAACTGAGAGGCCGAGAAGTGGCGGCTGAAAACCGCGCTCACGGCGCCGCGCTCCAGGCGTGAGAGCACCTGTTCCTCTTTTCCTTCATCGAGCGCTTCGATCTCCACACGTCCGGCGGTCGACGACGCGAGAAACTCCAGGTCTGTGATGCGGGGCACAGCCAGCGTCTCACCGACTCGCGCCGCTCGTCTCACGGCGTTGCTCGCGAGATTCTCGAAGTTGGCGATCGACATGCGCACCGAGACGCCCGAGGACTGCGAGATGTGCGGGCTGCGCCGCGCGAGGTGTGTGAGCTCCGCGACGATCTCTTTCATAAAGGAAGGGAAGATCACCTCGAAGTCCTCGGGGACGGAGTGCTTCTCCGCTTCCATGATCTGCATCTCTTCGCCGATGCTCAGCGGGTAGTGGGTGCGCACCTGCGAACCGAAGCGGTCCTTGAGCGGCGTGATGATGCGACCGCGTGATGTGTAGTCCTCGGGGTTGGCGCTGGCGATGACGAACAGGTCCAGCGGCAGCCGCACGCGGTAGCCCCGGATCTGCACGTCTTTCTCTTCCATGATGTTGAGCAGGCCCACCTGGATGCGCTCCGCGAGGTCGGGCAGCTCGTTGATGCCGAAGATGCCGCGATTCGTCCGCGGCAATAGGCCGTAGTGGATGGTGAGCTCGTCCGCGAGGTAACGACCTTCCGCGACCTTGATCGGGTCCACCTCGCCAATGAGGTCGGCGATCGAGATGTCCGGCGTCGCGAGCTTCTCGCCGTAGCGGCGGTCGCGATCGATCCACTCCACCTCGACGTTGTCCCCGTCCTTCGCCACCAGGTCGAGGCAGCGCCGGCAGATCGGGGCGTAGGGGTGATCGTTGATCTCGCAGCCGGCGATGGCCGGCACCTGCGGATCGAGGAGGGAAACGAGCGAGCGCATGATGCGGCTCTTCGCCTGGCCCCTTTCGCCGAGAAGGATCACGTCGTGTCCAGAGATCACGGCGTTCGCCAGCTGCGGCATGACCGTGTCGTCGTACCCCACGATCCCCTCGAGCAGGGGCTCGCCAGAGCGAAGTCGGGTGAGGAGATTGCGACGCATTTCCTGCTTGACGGTTTCGCGTTTGTGCCCGCTCGCGCGAACCTCGCCGATGGTCGTTGGGCGTCCCTGGGTCATCTCAGCACTATAGACAACGGCAGGAGCGGTCTTTGTTAGGGATCGGCACGATTCTGCCGGCTGCCAGTAAGCAATTGCTGTACGCCAGATTCTGTCGCAGCCACAGTTAGACTGACCGGCGCTTGACTGAATCGATTCGCGATCGCTACGAAGCGGCTCACGACGACGGGCGGCCGCTGCTGGGAGGTCATCGGGGCAATCCCGCGGAGCACCCCGAGAACACGATGCGCTCATTCCGGTCCGCCATCGCGGTGGGCTGCGACCTGATCGAATGCGACGTGCACCTGTCGTCGGACGGCCGCCTGGTCGTGATTCACGACCACACCCTGGAGCGCACGACCAACGGCACCGGGCTTGTCGGCGAGCACACCGCGGCCGAGCTTCGCCGCCTCGACGCGGGCCACGGCGAGCGGATTCCGTTGCTGCAGGAGGTCGTCGAGCTGGCGATCGGCAAGGTCGGGCTCGTGATCGAGACCAAGCAGATGCCGATCCAGTATCCCGGGCTCGAGGACAAGCTCGTCGCCATGCTGCGTCAGCTCGGTGCGGTGGCGGATTGCGCGGTCGTCTCGTTTCACCATCCATCGATCCGCGTGCTGCACGCCATGGAGCCGAGGCTGCAGCTCGGGATACTCGAAGGCGCGCGACCGATCGACCCTGCTCGCTTGTTGAAGGAGTCCGGCGCAGACGTCTACTCGCCGCACTGGGGGGCGATGGACCCTCAGGTCGTCAAGGAGATTCACGCTGCGGGCGGTGCGGTGGCTGCCTGGCCGGTCGATGACGCCGCGGCCGTCGCCTGGTGCAAATACTGCAAGCCCGACTCCATCTTCACCAATCGGCCGGTGGAGGTCGGCGCCGCACTCAGGGCTTAGGGTCCGGCGCCGGACCCTAGGGTTTCGTGAGACTCGTTACAGGTCCGATGTTCGGGGCGTTGCCTCAAATAGCGTGCGCACCCATACCATGAGCCGGCCGTGGTCGCCGACAGGCCGCCCTTCGAGGATCTCTACCGCGCCTACCTGGGCCGGATCTACGCCTATGTCCGCGCGCAGGTCGCAAGCTCGGCCGACGCGGAGGACATCACGGCCCAGGTCTTCATGAACGCGTACCAGGCTTACGCCCGGTTTGAGGCGCGCAACACGACGCCCGCCGCCTGGCTGTTCCGGATCGCGCGCAACGCGACCCTCGACCACTTTCGAGCCCATGGCCGCAGGGAGCGACTGCGCCGGACGATCGAGCACCAGCCGGTCGCCGAGGAGGATCCGTCCGGCGTGGCGGAGGAGCGGATCCAGTACCGCGCATTGCTCGGGCAGGTCGCGCAGCTGCCCGAACGGCAGCGCGACGCGATCTCTCTGCGGCACTCGGGCCTTAGCTTCGAAGAGGTCGGCACGCTGCTCAAGTGCAGCGAGGATGCCGCGAAAATGCTGTACCACCGCGCGGTGAAAGCACTGAAGGAAGCCGTGGAGAAGGAGACCGCGTGAGCGAGCCCGAAGACCTGGAGCTCGAGGGCCTGCAGCGGCAGCTCGACGATGCGTTCGAGACCACGCGCCCACGCGCAGGATTCGAGGACGAGCTGTGGACTCGGATGCAAGCCCGCAGGCCGGCTGTGACGCGTCTGCGCGATGCGTGGATGGGACTGCTCCAGGGGATCCGCGAGGTGCCGGCCGTCCCGCTGGCCGCGGTCGCCGCCGTGCTGGTGGTGGTGCTCGGCGCGGGCGTCCTGGTGTACAGCGGTCTCGGTCGTGGCGGTGGCGCCGCCTCGACCGCGGCCGGTAGGGAATCGGCGGCCGGGTCCGCGCCACTCAGCGCCTCCGGCGCTTTCGGCAGGCTGCCGTCGCCAGTGCTGACGGCTGGCCCTGCCGCCAACACCGGCAGCCCGCAGTCCGTGACGGCGCCCAGCGCCGATTACGCCGGCCCGGTCGCGCTCACATGGGCCGGCAAGCTCGTGCTGAACATGGCCTCGGCGCCGGTGTTTCGCTACCAGGAGCCGTCGACCAACACCGCGGATCAATTCGCCACCTCGCTCGGTGCGATCCTGGTGTCCCGCCCCGCCGGTTTCCTGGGTTCGTATCAGACGACCGACCTGAGCGTGCGAGTTCGCGGGACGATCCAGTCGCCCGCGAGCGAACCCACGTTCATCCTTCTTCCGATGGCTTCGGTCGGCGCCATCGATGCGGCGGGGGGCCCGGCAGACCTCGCACTCGTCTTCCTGGCCGAGCACAGCCTTGCCCCCTCATGGCAGTACACGTCCGCTGCGGTCGTTTCCGGGGATGTTTCCAAAGTGACTTTGCTCCGGCAGTTCGGTGTGACCGGGTACGGCTACGCGAACCTGGTCGATGGCAGGGGCGAGCCTTACGGCATCGAGGTCGACTTGAAGGGCGGACTGCCGACTGCCGCGACCGGGCCGCTGCCGCTCAACCTCGACTCCGCGCCCTACCCGACCATCTCGGCCGACGAAGCTGTTCGGTCCGCCCTCGCGTCAGCGCCAGCGGGCGGTGCGGGCACCGGGGTGCCGACGGCGACGCTGACCACCGCCGAGCTCGTCTACACGCTGGTGGTTGCCGGCGACCACAGCTTCTACGAGCCGTCAATCCTTTTCTCGGGCACGTTCACAGTCAGCGGCACCAAGTACGTGAAGCGCGTCCTGGTCCCGGCGGTAGACCCAAGCCAGCGTTCTTCGTAAGCGTTCCCGATACACTCCGCTACGAGTGGGAAAGAAGCAGGTCAGACAGGTCCGCCAGCAGATGCGGCAGGTGCAGCCGAAAGCGGCCACAGCCACGACTCCGGGGCAGACCCGCAAGCAGCGCGAGCGGTACGTCCAGGCGGGCGGGATGCTGCAGGGCTATGCGCCCGACTTCGTGATCCGCATGGGCTACATCGCGGTAGCGGTGGCGGTCGTATGCGTGGTCGCGATCGCGGCCATCCTCGTGTTCTTGCCGCCGGTTTACGGATGGCCGGACGCCGTCGCCGCGGCCCTGGCGTGGCTCTTGCCGATCGCTTTGCTCGCAAGCTTCATCGCGCCGGGATTCAGGCTCGCGATGAGGGATCGCAAAGCTGAGGCAAGGCTGGTCCAGGGACAGCTCGTCGGTGCGAGCTCGGTCAGCACGTCGATCGGGCTCGGGATGATGATGGTCCAGACCCGTGGCGGCGTCGAGCAATACCTGGTGCCGCCCGCCCGCCTGAAGCAGGTTCCCGGCAACCAGGTCAACGTCGTGCTGACCGTGACGCCGAACCTCCGGCACGTGCGCTCGGTGGGCGTCATGGGCCAGCGGATGGTGGGCCGCGTCGAGCCGCCGGTGCCTCCGGTCATGAAGCGCCTGCAGCTGCTGCCACTGCTGACACCGCTGGCGCTGACCCTGGGCGCCGTCATCGGCGACGACGCCGTCGCCCTCTCGCCGATCTCTCCGTCGGCGCTGCACGCACTGCTGGCTGTGCTGGCCGGGGCCGCCCTCGGTGGCGCGGTCTACGGCGTGTCGTTCCTCCTGCAGCGCCAGATGATGACCGAGGTACAGGCGCTGGCCCCGAAGACCTAGTCTTCTTTCTCCGCGTCTGGTTTGGGGTCAGGGGCGGTCGGGGTCTTGATCACTGGCGCCGCCGGCGAAGCGGTGGAAGGCTTGCCCCGGGAGGTCGTGGGCACCAGGTGCCTGCGCTGCGGGTAGGTGGCGATCAGGAGCAGGCTGAACGCCAACCCGAAAAAGACCGGGCCGATGTGGAACGAGGCGTGCCACAGGTAGTAAGACCCCGCCTCGAAGGCAAGCACCACGAACCCGTACAGGATGCCTGCCCTCACCCAGCCGATGTTGCCGGCGGGGTTGACCGCCGCAGCCATGAGCCCAATGCCGAGCACCGCTCCCGCAGCTGAGGCGTGGGTGCCGACCTCCTGGTCGAGCGGTAGGAGCGAGGTCCCGACGAGCGAAACCGCGGCGCCCCCGACGAGCGCCATCCCCATCAGCAGCATCCCGACCGTCAGCAGAAGCCTTCTCATCGCTCGCGACAATATATGAAAGCCCGTCCCCCCACCCGCCCGGGTGCGCGCACGGAACACTAGACTCCAATAGATGACCAATGACGTCCACATCACCCCTGAGGGGCTCGAGGCGGTCAGGAAAGAGCTCGTCGAGCTGACCACCGTGCGCCGGCCCGGGATCGTGGCGAAGATCAAGGCGGCCAGGGAGTTCGGCGACCTCTCCGAGAACTTCGAGTACCACGCGGCCAAGAATGAGCAGGGCATGATGGAGGCGCGGATCAACGAGCTCGAGGCGATCGTCAAGAACCACGTCCTGATCGAGACCAAGCCACGCACCGGCATTGTCGACATGGGCAGCACGGTTCGCTTCAGCGAAGAGGGAGCCGGCGAGGAGCGCTACCGGATCGTCGGGCCGGCCGAGGCCGACCCCAAGGCGGGCAGCGTGAGCTACGAGTCTGCGTTGGGCAAAGCGCTCATCGGGCATCGCGTCGGCGAAGAGGTTGAGATCAAGACGCCAAACGGCACCTACAACGTGCGAATCGTCGGCATTGAGTAGCGCCACCACCACGACCCCACTGCAGGACCTTCGGGCCTGGATGGCGCGGCGCAACCTCGACGCGGCTTACATCACCAAACCGGTTTCGATCGCCTATCTCACCGGATTTCACGCGGAGCCGTTCGAGCGGCTGATGGCGCTCGCCGTGCGGCCGGATCGCGCGACGCTCATCGTGCCGGCGATCGAGCGCGAGAAAGCAGGCCGGCACGGCGACGTGGCCGAAATCATGTCGTGGCGGGACGGCGAGGACGGGTACGCGCTCGTGCGCACAGCGCTCGAGGGCTGCGCCGAGGTCGGCGTCGAAAAGGAGCACCTGAGCCTTCAGGCCGCCGAGACGCTCATCGCCCGAACCGCCGCGCGCGAGATGGTGGACGTGAGCCCGGAGCTCCGGCGCCTCCGGCGGATCAAGAACCAGGAGGAGATCGAGAAGCTCGCTCGTGCCGGATCGATCACCGACACGGTCGCCCGCGAGGTCATCGACCGGCTGCGTTCCGGGCAGACAGAGCTCGAGATCTCGGTCATGATCGGCGCCGCGATCGGCGATCACGGCGGAACGCTCTCATTCGAGAGCCTGGTCCAATCCGGCGCCAACTCGGCCCTGCCACACATACGTCCAACCAGCCGCAGGCTGGCGCCGGGCGATTTCGTTCTGCTCGATTTCGGCGCAGCCTTCGACGGCTATCGGGCCGACACCACACGCATGGCCGTGGTCGGCGAACCGAGCGAGCGCCACAAGGAGATCCACGACCTGGTGCTGGCGGCGCACGACGCAGCCGTCGCTGCGGTGCGCGCCGGTACGACGACGGGCTCGGTCGATGCGGCGGCGCGGCAGGTGATCGACGCAGCCGGGATGGGCGATCTGTTCTTCCACCGCGTCGGCCACGGTCTCGGCCTCGAAGCGCACGAGGATCCGAGCCTCGACCCTGGCTCCGCGACGGTGCTCGAAGCCGGGATGGTGTTCACCATCGAGCCCGGGATCTACATCCCAGGATGGGGCGGGGTCCGGATCGAGGACGACGTCGTGGTCGAGCGGGCGGGCTGCCGCCTCCTCACCAAAGCCGACCATTCCCTGCGAGTCATCCCGGTTTCAGCCGGGCGTGCGCAGGGCGCTCCTTAAGTCAATGCTCGCCCCTGGTATGCGCCGGACAGCCCAAAGGACCCAGGTCTACGACGCCATCGTCGGACTGGGCGGCCACTGCACCGCCGATGAGATCACCGCGGAGCTTCACAAGACAAAGCCGGGTTTTCCACGCAGCACCGTGTACCGCGCTCTCGACGCTCTCACCGCTTCTGGATCGGTCTATGCCGCCCACCTTGGCGAGGGAGCTACGTACTACGAGCTGGCGACCGGTGATCATCACCATGCGGTGTGTCAGGTGTGCGGCGGAGTGCTGCACATTCAGGAGGAGTTGGTCAGCGAACTGGAGTCTCACCTCCAGGAGGGCCATCACTTCAAGCCGCTGCGGACCGAGGTACTGGTCGTCGGGATCTGCGACTCCTGCTCCCGCACGCCGGGTCCGCGCGCGACGCGCCGCCGCACGATCGACGCGCATCGTCACTTCAACGTGACCGCAGAGAATCACTGATACAGTCATCCCTCACGCGTCCGCCTCGATTCACGAGTGAGGGAAGATGGAATCCAAGATCGTCGGCACGGTGATGCCCGTCCTCGAGCTGAACATGCAGCCCAACGAGAAGGTCTTCGCCGAATCGGGGCAGCTCGCCTGGATGTCGATGGCGCTGCAGATGCAGACCTCGACCTCCGCCGGCGGTCAGCAGGGAGGCTTCATGAGCGCCCTCGGCCGCGCGATGGCCGGCGGCACGCTATTTATGACGGAGTACACGGCGGTCGGCGGCCCTGGCCTCCTCGCGTTTGCCGCCAAGCTGCCGGGTCAGATCCTGCCGATGGAGATCGCTCCGGGGCAGGGCTACATGGTCCATCGGCACGGTTTCATGTGCGCGACGCTTGGAGTGCAGTTCTCGATCGGATTCCAGCAGAAGCTGGGAGCCGGCGTCTTCGGCGGGACTGGGTTTCGCATGCAGCGACTGCAAGGACAGGGCCAGGCGTGGGTGGAGCTCAACGGCGAGGTGGTGGTTTACGACCTTCAGGCGGGCAACACGCTGCGCGTGCATCCTGGGCACGTCGGCATGTATCAGGAGTCGGTTCAGTTCAACATCACGACCGTTCCGGGCATCCAGAACGCGTTCTTCGGTGGCTCGGGACTCTTCCTGGCGTCGCTCACCGGACCGGGCCGCGTGTGGTTGCAGTCCATGTCGATGCAGCACCTCGCTCATGCAATCCAGGAGTACCTGCCGAAAGCGGGCTAGTCGCCGTCAGCCGGTTAGTTCAGGAGGACCAGAGCAATGGCCAAGTATCTGATCGAAGCGGCGTACTCCCATGAGGGACTGAAGGGCCTGGTCAAGGACGGCGGCAGCGGCCGGCGCGCGGCCGTGGAAGCGGCGACCAAGGCGTTGGGCGGCCGGATCGAATCGATGTACTACGGCTTCGGCACAAGCGACGTGTACGTGATCGTCGAAGCCCCGGACAACGTCTCGGCTGCAGCCCTGGCGCTGGCAGTGGGCACCACCGGCGCGCTGGCGCACTACAAGACGACGGTCCTGCTCACCACCGACGAGGTCGACCAGGCAGCCAAGAAGTCCGCCGGACTCGGCTACCGAGCGCCCGGCCACTAGGTCTTTCGCGATGGCGGGGCGCTGGTTGACCTTCGACTGCTTCGGCACGTTGATCGACTGGCGCCACGGCATCCGGACCACGGGGGAGCTGCTTTTCACAGGGCACGGGGAGGCGTTCCTCGACGCTTACGCCTCCATTGAGGCTGAGGTCGAGCGGGATGGGCCGTTTCACCGCTACCGAGCTGTCCTTACGGAGACGACGCGGCGCGTTGCGAAGCAGCTTGGGCTTGACCTGAAGCCGGTCGACGCGAGCGCGCTGGTGTCGACGATTCCTTACTGGCCTCCGTTCGCGGACGTGGGGCCCGCGTTACGCGAGCTTCGCAAGGAGGGATGGAACCTCGCCCTGCTGACCAACTGCGACCGCGACATCATCGCCCTCACGCAAAAGCGTTTGCCGGTAACTTTTGACGCGGTCGTGACCGCGGAGGATGTGTCCGCTTACAAGCCAGATCACCGGCACTTCCTGCTCTTTCAGTCGACGTTCGGGGCATCGGCCGACGTCTGGATCCACGTCGCGCAAAGCTATTTCCACGACATCAAGCCGACCCGCGAGCTCGGCATCACGCGGATCTGGGTCAACCGTCAGGGAGAGAAAGACGACCCGTCGCTGGCGGATGCGGTGGTGCCTGGGCTCGCGGGTTTGCCCGAGGCGGTTAGGACCTTGGCGGGGAAGGAGGCTTAAGCAGCTTTCTTTCTCGCCCCTGCGGGCAAGCGGCGATAAGGTTCGGACTTACTTATTGCTCCCTAACCCTCCCCCCTGAACGGGGGAAGGGGATGCGTTCTCTTTAGCCCTCTCCTTTAGGGCTCGACGTCCCACTCGGTCAGCGAGGAGGGGGTGCCTTCATCCATCGGGACGACGTGAGCTTCGCCCCGATCAGTTGGATCGTGTCTGCAGGTTCCTCGGCCACGGCGACTCGGATCTTAGTCCTGCCCAAAATCTGCGAGGTCGAGCGTCGCCCGGTATACGCGCCGCGCCGGACCTGACTGGACGAGGTGCCCGGAAACCTCCCGGCGGACGTCGAGCCGGCCGCCCGGCATCTCGATCGTGACGCGGTCGTCGACGAGCCCGGAGCGCATGCATGCCGCCGCCACTGCGCTTGCGCTCGTGCCTGACGCGAGCGTGTAGCCCGCCCCACGTTCCCAGATCTCCACGCGCACGTGCTCGCGATCCACCACCTCGAACAGCTGGACGTTGGTGCGCTCGGGAAAGGCCGGGTGGCGCTCGAGGTGGGGTCCGAGCTCGATGACGCGGTCTGCAGTCACGGGCTGATCGAAAACCACGCAGTGCGGGTTGCCGACCGACACGAGCATGGCGTCGACCCGCCCGGCGGGGGTGTCCAGGCTCACCCGGTCGGGCTCGCCGTCGAACCTGGCCGGCAGGTCGGCGGCGAGAAACGACGGACGGCCGATGTCCACCTCGGAGGTGACCTCCGGTCCCTTGCTGGCAAGAATGTGGACCGGGTTCGGACCTCCGTTCGTCCGCAGCTCGAACCGATCGCCCGCCCTGTGCTCGAGCACCGCGTGGGCGGCCGCGATGCGCAGCCCGTTGCCGCTCTTCTGGGCCTCGGACTGGTCGGGATTGAAGATTCGCACGGTCATCGCCTTCGGATCGAAGGCAAGCAACCCGTCAGACCCGAGACCGCGGTGGCGATCGCACAGCAGGGGCATGATCTGGACCAGCTCGTCGAGGGGGCCGGGCAGGTCAAGGACGAGGTAATCGTTCCCGAGCGCCTCGTACTTAATGAGATCGATTCGCATCAGGCGTTCAATCATCCCGGGAATCGGCCTCGGCCATCATCGGTTGTCATAAGATGACGTGTCTATGCGGGACCTTACGTGGCCTGCCCAGCGCCTGGTTCACATCCCGGCCTGCTTCTGTAGCTAGTCCGGCCGTCTGCTCGCGCCCGTAGGCGCGCCCATTCGACCGCTTCGCGTATCTCGAAATTCGTTTTGGACTTTGGAAATTCGCATTTATTGGGAGGTTTGGAATTGAGCTCATCGACGACAACCAGGGCTTTGGTCTCCACCGAGTGGGTGGCCGAGCACGGAAAGGACAAGGGAAATCGAATCATCGAGGTGGACGTCGACCCGTCCGCGTATGACAAGGGACATATAGAAGGAGCGGTCGGTTGGAACTGGAGGAAGGACCTCCAGGACCAGGTCAACCGCGACATCGCCAGCAAGGAAGCACTTTCGAACCTGCTCGGCACCAGCGGAGTCACGCCCGACACGGCGATCCTCCTCTACGGGGACAACAACAACTGGTTCGCCGCGTACGCGTACTGGGCCCTGAAGTACTACGGACACGACAAGGTCCAGCTGATCGACGGCGGCCGCGTCAAGTGGGAGAAGGAAGGGCGCGACTACAGCACCGACATCCCCAGCTACCCCGCGACCGACTACAACTTCCACGGCTCTGCGAAAGAGGACATCCGCGCGTACCGCGACCACGTGCAGTCCAAGCTCGGCAAGGCCGGCCTGGTGGACGTGCGCTCGCCCAAGGAGTACTCGGGTGAGCTGCTCGCGCCGGAGAACCTTCCGCAGGAAGGGGCCCAGCGGGGCGGACACATCCCGACCGCTGTCAGCATCCCCTGGGGAACCGCGGTCAACGCCGAGGACGGCAGCTTCAAGACCGTCGAGGAGCTGAAGGAGATCTACGGCGGCAAGGGCATCGTGCCCAACAAAGAGGTGATCGCCTACTGCCGCATCGGCGAGCGGTCCGCTCACACTTGGTTCGTTTTGAAGGAGTTGCTCGGGTACCCCGACGTCCGCAACTACGACGGCTCGTGGACTGAGTGGGGAAGCTCGATCAAGGCCCCGATCGAGAAGTAAAGATGGCAACTCAGGTCGTAGATCATTCGGCGCTCAAGGTCAACCAGACCGGCATCGTGGCGACCGTGCTCGTCGCGTTCGTCGGTAGCGCGTTCTACCGACCGGCCCTCCTGTTGATCCCGCTGCTCGCGATCGTGCTGCTCGTCGGCACCTTTGCTCCGCAGCTGGCGCTGTTCAAGCAGTTTTACTTCAAGTTCCTGAAGCCGCGCGGCATTGTGAAGCCGCGGCCGGTGCAGGGCAGGCCTGAACCCCACAATTTCGCGCAAGGCCTGGGCGGAGTTTTCTTGGCGGTGGCGTCGATCTTTCTGCTGCCACTGCCGGTCGTCGGGTTGGCGCTCGCGCTTTTGGTCGCGGTGCTGGCCTTTGTCAACCTGGCATTCGGGTACTGCCTCGGCTGCCAGATCTACTTCCAGCTTGGTAAGCGGGGGTTGATCAAAGCGTCATGAACGCACAACTCTGGGCGCTGGCGGTGGTGGGCATCGTTGTCCTCGCTGCCGCTTGCCTGGAGGCCTTCCGTTCGCGGCGGGCGCGGAAGCGGGCCCTCGGTGCGGTCGCCGCGCCGGCGGCCGACCCGTACATCCTCTACTTCACCGGCGACGGCTGCACCGTCTGCCGCACGCACCAGGAGCCGGCGCTCGCCAAGCTTGGCGCGGTGCGCATCGACAGGGTCGACGCGATCGCCGACCGGACCCTGGCCGACCGCTTCCACGTGTACACGCTTCCGACCACGGTCGTGATGTCGCCCGAGGGCCGGGCCCTGCACGTCAACTACGGCTACGCGACCGCTCCGAAGCTCGAGCGCCAACTGGCCGAGGCTCGCGGAAGTGCAATGCAGGCCGCCACCGCGTAACAGATATTCTGGCCGGGATGATCCGGCGCATCGCACTCGTCGCCCTGCTGTTGTTTGCGGCCGCGGCATGTGGGCAATCCCAGGCCGATCCGAGTCACGACCTCGTGCTCGGTGCGATCTATCCGCTCAGCGGCCCTCAGGCGCCCGGGGGCAAAGCGGAGCTTGCCGGCGTGCGGGCAGCGCTCGAGGTCGCGCAGTCGAGCGGCGCATTGAAGACACACGTGCGGCTCCAGGTCATCGACGCGACGACGCCCCAGGCGGCGAGTGCCGCCGTCGACAAGCTTGTGCACGACTACCACGTGCCGGCGATCCTCGGCACGTACGGCAGCACGTTGTCGGCCGCCGCCTCAGCGCGTGCCGAGGAGCTGAAGACCGTGTACTGGGAGACCGGCGCGGTCGCGGATCCCATCACCGCTCAGCGCCGCTACGTCTTTCGCACCGTCGCGACGGGCAGCTCGTTGGGAAGGATGGCCGTCACGTTCACGCATGACGTGCTTATGCCCGCGATGAAGCTAGCCGCTCCCCGCGCGGTCGTCGTTCGTGTCAACGACATTTACGGGCGCTCGGTGGGCGGCGGCGAGGAAGCGCTGGCCAAGACAATGGGCATCCAGATCGTCGACGTCATCGAGTACGACCCGAACGCCTTCGTCCCCGACGTCATCGCCGCCCGGCTCGCCGCCGATCATGCCGACTTTCTGTGGGACGTGAGCTACCTCGCCGACGGAGTGGCGATCTGGCAGGCCGTGCTGCGAAACAACGTGCCGTTGAAGGCGGCGATCGGCACGAGCTCCGCCTTCTGCATGCCGGCGTTCAGTCAGCTTCTTGGAACCGGATCGGTGGGCGTCTACGCCGCCGACAAGCCGGATGCGAGCATCAGCCTGGCCGCTCTCTCACCCGCAGGCCAGGCGCTGCTCGCAAAGGCGCGTTCCGCGTACGCCCGAGACAACAACGGTGACCCCATGGACATCCCCGCCGTGGCGGGTTTCGTAGGCGGCTGGACGCTGTTCAGCGCCGTGATCCCGAGACTTTCAGGAACGATCGACTCCGAAACCATCCGAACCGCAGCTTTGTCGGTTGACATTCCCGCGGGCGACAGCATCAACGGCGGCGGAGTCAAGTTCGGCGCGGACGGCTCGCTCGCCGAAGGGCAGAACATGCGCGCGGCTGCGGTCATCGGCCAGTGGCAGGCCGTCGGCGTGATGAAGATCGTGTACCCGGCGGCGTACGCCACCGGCCAGCCGATGATCTCGCCATACGGGATGTAGTGCTCATCGTTGGAGCTCTCCCTCTCGGAAGCCCGCCGAGCAGCCGTGAGCGCCCAGCTTTTGTCGGCCCCGCGCCCGACGGACATCGTCCAGGTTGTGGAGCACCTTGGTGCTCTTCAGCTGGATCCGACCAGCGCCGTGGCGCGCTCCGAACACATCGTGTTGTGGAGCCGGATCGGCAGATACGACGTGGCCGACCTCAACCGAGCCATGTACGGCGAACGGCGCCTGTTCGAGTATGGGTCGTGGATCCTGCCTGTAAGCGAGTTCGACCTCCATCGCGACGCGATGCGGCGATACCTCAGCGGCCCAACCACCCGGCAGCGATACGTACGCGACTGGCTCGGCTCGAACGCAACCTTTCGCCGCCTGGTCGTCGCCGAGATCCGAAATCGCGGTCCTCTCCGATCACGTGACCTGGTCGACCAAGCGGTGGTGCCGTGGCGAACAGGTGGCTGGAACGACGGGAAGAACGTCGGGCGCATGCTCGATGCGCTGTGGACCGTGGGAGTGCTGGCCATAGTCGGGCGCGATGGTTCGGAGCGCATCTGGGACCTGGCCGAACGTTTCTATCCACGCATAACCAGCAAACTCAGCTCGCGGCAAGCGGTTTTTCGCCGGATGGCGACGCAGCTGCGGGCTCGCGGCGTCGCCCGC
>Ga0208849_1000149_pt1 | contig 68767 bp, 62 predicted proteins | sample NGESurdeep072012_10_FD_184470 | JGI IMG/M metagenome (GOLD analysis project Ga0208849, IMG submission 184470) | Arctic peat soil microbial communities from Barrow, Alaska - NGEE Surface sample 53-3 deep-072012 (SPAdes) | ecosystem: Environmental > Terrestrial > Soil > Wetlands > Peat ...
GACACCAACAGCCAAGTCCTATGGCCTACGCCAAGTACCGAGCCACGGTGCCCGTCGACCTGCCTGATCGCGCGTGGCCCGACCGCCGTTTTACCAAGGCTCCGCGTTGGTGCAGCGTTGACCTCCGCGACGGCAACCAAGCCCTTATCGACCCGATGGACTTAGAACGCAAGAACGTCATGTTCACGCAACTTGTTGAGATGGGCTTCAAGGAGATCGAAGTCGGTTTCCCCTCAGCCTCACAACCCGACTTCGACTTCGTGCGCCAGATCATCGAAGAAGACCGCATCCCTGATGACGTAACGATTCAGGTGTTGACCCAGTGTCGTGAGGACCTCATTCGACGGACGTACGAATCGCTGCACGGTGCCAAGCGCGCCATCGTGCATTTTTACAACTCCACGTCAGAGCTGCAACGCCGAGTGGTCTTTGGTCTCGACAAGGACGGCATCAAGAAGATCGCTACGGACGCCGCGAAGTTCTGTCTCACGCTGGAGTCGACGTCGCCCGAGACGGCGTTCTTCTACGAATACTCGCCTGAGAGTTTCACCGGCACCGAGCTCGACTACGCCCTCGAGGTCTGCAATGAGGTGATCGGCGTTATTGATCCGACGCCCGCTCGACCGCTCATCTTGAATCTTCCGGCAACCGTGGAGATGTACTCGCCGAATCTCTACGCCGACGCGATCGAGTGGTTTCTTCGTCACGTCGATCGTCGCGACAGTGTGGTGCTCTCACTGCACCCCCACAACGACCGTGGTACCGGGGTCGCGGCGGCCGAACTTGGGGTGTTGGCCGGCGCCGATCGCGTCGAAGGGACGCTCTTTGGCAACGGTGAGCGCACCGGCAACGTCGACGTGGTGAACTTGGCGCTGAACCTTTTCTCACAAGGGGTCGACCCCGAACTCGATATTCGTGACATCGATAAGGCCCGTCACGTCGCCGAGTACGCCAACCGCTTGCCGATTCACATGCGCCACCCTTACGTGGGCGAGCTGGTGTACACCGCGTTCTCCGGCTCGCACCAAGACGCCATCAAAAAGGGCATGACCGCCATCGGCGATACCTACGAGGTGTGGGAAGTGCCGTATCTGCCCATCGACCCCAAACACACTGGACGCACGTACGAGGCGATCATTCGCGTTAACTCTCAGTCGGGCAAGGGTGGCGTTGCCTATCTTCTGAGTACGGAACACGGCCTGGAACTGCCCCGGGCGATGCAAGTGGAGTTCTCCAAGCAGGTTCAAGAAGTCACCGAAACCAAGGGCACCGAGATCTCACCCGCCGAGATTTGGGACGTGTTCACGACGACCTATCAGCCAGAGAACCCAACGATTCAACTGCTGTCGAGTGAAGTGACGGCCGATCAGCACATGACGCGCATCTTCGCCCAGCTCGTCGTGAACGGCCAACACGTCACCGTAAAGGGCGAAGGCAACGGTCCCATTGACGCACTGATGTCGGGCCTTCGCAGTGAGATGGCCGTCACGTTCAAAGTTCGTGACTACCACGAGCACGCGTTGACGGCGGGCTCAGAGGCGTCGGCCGTCGCCTACGTTGAAGCCGAAGGCGACGACGGCACGACGTGGTGGGGGGTGGGAATGAGTTCATCGATTCTCGACGCGTCACTCGAGGCCGTCATTTCAGCTACGAATCGACGCCGCTAGAAAAATGCGCTAGTAACCTTAGGGTGTGCGGTATCACGATCTAGTCGTCACGATTGGCTGGATTGCGGTGACGTTAATGGTCTGGGGAACGATTGCCCAGGTCCGGCGGGCTCGTCGCCTCGGCGTTGAGGGCGTGTCACTCGCCACGTGGACGCTGTTCATCTCCCTGGGTTGTTTTTGGATTACCTACGGCATCGATCAGAACTCGGCAATCATTATCGCTGGTAGTGCGCTTTTGATACCGATGCAAATAGTGATTGTTCTGCTTCTTCGCCCTTGGCATTCGCGCGCTTCGGTGCGCGTTGTCGCGCAATCTCTTCTCTTCTCGTTTGCGCTCTGTGTCGTGCCCACGTTCTTCTGGGGCTGGCCTGGTGGAATCTACGGGGCCGGTGTCGCGGCGGTATCCACTCGTGTTCCCCAGATCATCGAGCTCGTTCGTGACCCTGACGTGACGGGCGTGTCGGTCAGGACTTGGGTGCTCGTTTCGACGGGCAGCGTGTGTTGGATGATCTTTTACCAGAACGCCCGCTTGTGGGCGGCGCTCGAGGCGACGTCGTTCTCGTTCCTGGCGAGCGTGGCGATCGCGCTCCTCGCCGTCTGGCGTCAACGTCGGGCGCGGGTAATGCCAAATCCTGCCGAGGTCATCTTCACTCAGGGGTGACGGGTGTGACCCTCGGCGTCAAAGACGCCCCCGAGACTCGGCGCGACGCTCGTAAGTTCGTAGCTCGCAACGGCGTCGCTGCGACGCAAACTGATGCTGATGTCGTCCCAGCCCTGTAAGAGTCGTTCCCTCGTCATGGGATCAAGTGGGAACTGTCGGCTCCAACCCTTCTCGGGCACTTCGACACTGAGGCGCTCCACGTCAACGACGAACAGAAGTGAAGGATCCTCCTTTACCAGGTGGCTGAGTTCTTCGACGTCGCTGGCTATTAATTGCACGATGACGAGGCCTTGTTTGGATGAGTTGTTGCGAAAGATGTCGCCGAAGGACGGTGCGATAATCGCCTCGAAGCCGTAGTCCATGAGGGCCCACACGGCGTGCTCGCGCGAAGAGCCCGTGCCAAAGCGCGGACCGGCGAGGAGAATGGTCGCGCCCGAGTATTCGGACTGATTGAGCACGAACGAGCTGTCATCACGCCACTCACTGAAGAGGCCGCGGCCAAAACCAGTGCGTTCGACCCGCTTGAGCCAGTCAGAGGGAATGATCTGATCGGTGTCGACGTCGGAGCGTTCGAGAGGAACGGCACGACCTTCGAGAACTTGAACGGGCTTCACGCGTGGACTTCTTCGGGCGTGGCGAATCGTCCCATGATGGCCGTCGCCGCGGCGACGACGGGTGAGACCAGGTGGGTGCGCCCGCCTCGGCCCTGGCGACCCTCGAAGTTTCGATTGGACGTCGAAGCACAACGCTGGCCGGGCGACAAGATGTCGGGGTTCATCCCTAAACACATTGAACAACCAGGTTCGCGCCACTCAAACCCAGACTCGGTGAAGATCTGGTCAAGTCCTTCGGCCTCTGCTTGATTCTTCACCCGGCGAGATCCAGGTACGACAAGTGCCCGAACGCCTTGGTGCACGTGCGCGCCCTTGGCGACGGCCGCGGCGGCGCGAAGATCTTCGATGCGTGAGTTAGTGCACGAGCCAATGAAGACCACGTCCACGGACACGGAACGAAGCGGCGTGCCGGGCGTGAGATCCATGTACTCGAGCGCGCGCGCGATGCTTTCTCTCTCGTCGTCGTCGACGGCGTTCTCGGGCGACGGCACGACACCATCCAAGGCAACGACTTGAGCGGGATTCGTACCCCACGTGACGTAGGGCACTAACTCCGCGGCGTTCAGGAGAATTTCGGCGTCAAAGCGGGCGTCGTCGTCAGAGACGTAGGTGCGCCAACGAGCCGCGGCGTCTTCGAACGCGTCGCCTTGGGGTACGCCCGGGCGACCACGTAAGTACTCAATCGTCGTTTCGTCCACGGCAACGAGACCGGCGCGCGCGCCGGCCTCGATGCTCATGTTGCAGACCGTCATGCGACCCTCCAGCGAGAGTGCGCGGATCGCTTCGCCGCGGTACTCGAGTACGTAGCCCGCACCGCCACCCGTACCGAGGCGCCCCACGATGGCGAGCACGATATCTTTGGCGCTCACTCCGTCAGGCAGCGTTCCGTCGACCACTACCGACATGGTCTTCGCTTTTTGTTGTGGCAGCGTCTGGGTCGCCAGTACGTGCTCGACTTCGCTCGTGCCAATGCCGAAGGCGAGGGAACCGAGCGCACCGTGCGTGGAGGTGTGTGAGTCGCCACAGACAATCGTCATGCCCGGCTGCGTAACGCCCAGTTCGGGACCGATGACGTGGACGATTCCCTGATTCTCGTGGCCGCGAGGAAACACGGTGATGCCGAACTCGTGACAGTTCTCGCCGAGCGCTTCGAGTTGGCGCTTGGAGATGGGGTCACTAACGGGCGTCGAGAGGGGATCGGTGGGCACGTTGTGGTCGGCGGTCGCGAGAGTGAGGTCGGGCCGGCGGACCTTGCGGTTGTTGAGTCGAAGTCCGTCAAAGGCCTGGGGACTCGTAACTTCGTGCACGAGGTGCAGATCAATGTAGAGGAGCGTCGGTTCCCCGTCGGGCGCGACGACGACGTGTTGTTCCCAGATCTTCTCGTAGAGGGTCTTGCCCGACACGAATCAGCGCTGCCCGATGATTTTCACTTTGAGTACGCCCGAGGGCGCTTCGTACTCGACGCTCTCGCCGACGCGGTGCCCCAAAAGGGCCTCACCAAGGGGTGAGGTGGGCGAGGCCACGAGCATGCCTTCGGGCCTTTCCTCAATGGAACCGATGAAGAACTCCTGGGCGTCGGCGGCGTCGTCGCCTTCGTAGACCACCTGGACAATGGAGGCGTACTGCACCTTGCCGGCATGCTCGTCGCGTTCGACGATTTCGTGGTTACGTATGACTTGGTCGACTTGACGAATTCGCGACTCCATTTTACCCTGGGCATCTTTCGCGGCGTGGTAGTCACCGTTCTCCGAGAGGTCGCCGAGCAGCCGGGCGGCCTCAATGACGCGCGCGATCTCGGTGCGCCCCACGGTTGTGAGGTTCAGATACTCAGCTTGGAGCTTTTCCAGCGTCTCTTTTGTAATGCGGTGAATTTCGTCGGCCATGCCGCAACCTCAACTTATAGGAAGTCCCAATTCTATAGATTGCCCCTTTCTGCTCCTCGTGGGTTTGCTCCACGCACCCGCGGGCGAGCAAAATAGAGCAAAGAGGGAGAGCCACCGATGAGTAAGCAACGCAGCCATCGTGTGGCCGTGCTGGGCGGCGACGGCATCGGACCAGAGGTCACCAGTGCCGCGCTCGACGTCGTTGCCTCCGCGGGTGTCGAACTCGATACGACGACTTTTGACCTCGGGGCGGCGCGCTACCTGCGAGACGGTTTCGTCTTGGATGAGGCCACTCTCGAACAGTTGCGCGGTTTTGACGCCATTCTTCTAGGCGCGATCGGCCCCGCCATTGGCGACACGCGCATCGCCGGGGGCGTTCTCGAACGCGGACTGCTCTTGAAGATGCGTTTCGGTCTCGATCTCTACATCAACTACCGACCGTTTCACGGCGTGGCGGGGTCACTCGCGGAGGGACTCGACTTCGCGATCGTTCGCGAGAACACCGAAGGTCCCTACGGCGGCGAGGGCGGCGTCCTTCGCTACGGCACGCCGCACGAAGTCGCGACCCAGGGATCGGTCAACACACGTTTTGGCGTCGAGCGCTGCGTGCGCTACGCCTTTCTTCGAGCGAGTCAACTCGATCGAAAAAAATTGACCCTCGTGCACAAGACCAACGTGTTGACCTTCGCGGGTGATCTCTGGCGACGAGTGGTCGCCGAAGTGGGCGCGTCGTATGGCGACGTCGACGTTGACTACCAGCACGTTGACGCGGCGTGCATCTATCTCGTCGAGGACCCCAAGCGTTACGGGATCATCGTGACGGACAATCTCTTTGGCGACATTCTCTCGGACTTAGCCGGCGCCGTGACCGGGGGCATTGGCTACGCCGCGAGTGCGAATCTCAATCCGGAAAAGACGGGTGCCTCGCTCTTTGAGCCGGTACACGGTGCCGCGCACGACATCGCGGGCACCGGAAAGGCCAATCCTCTCGCGGCCGTATCCTCGGCGGTGTTGATGCTCGAACATTTAGACGAAGCGGACGCGGCCCGCCGTGTCGCCAAGGCAGTGGCAGACTTTGATGGTGACGTCGCCGCGCTCGGCACCCGAGGCGTCACGAAGCAGCTACAAGAGAGGTTGTAAATGCCCATTACCCCAACCGAGAAGATTTGGATGGACGGCAAGTTCGTCGACTGGCAAGACGCCACCGTTCACGTACTCAGTCACACGTTGCACTACGGCACCGGTGCTTTCGAGGGTATTCGTGCGTACAAGACGGCCCAGGGTGTAGCAGTGTTTCGCCTCGAAGATCACATGAAGCGGCTACTGCGTAGTTGCAAGGTCTTGATGCTGGACGTGCCCTTCGACCTCGAGGAACTCTGCGAGGCGGCGCTCGAAACAGTGCGCATCAACGAGCTGCACGAGGGGTGCTATCTGCGTCCGCTGGTCTATCTGGGTTATGGCGAGATGGGCGTCAATCCAATTGGCGCACCAGTCAACGTCTCGATCGCTGCGTGGCCTTGGGGCGCGTACCTGGGTGACGAGGCAACCAAGAACGGTGCGCGGATGAAGATCTCCTCGTGGGCCCGTCACAGCCCCAACTCCATGCCCACGGCGTCGAAGACCGTTGGTGGCTACGTCAACGCGAGCCTCGCCAAGGTCGAAGCGGTCAAGGCCGGTTACGACGAAGCCATCATGTTGGGAACCGACGGTCGGGTCTCTGAGGGCACTGGTGAGAATCTCTTTATCATTAGCGGTGGTCAATTGATCAGTCCTCCTCCGTCGGAGGCCGGTGCGTTGACGGGCATCACCCAAGCGAGCATCGTAACGATCGCGATGGATCTCGGCTACGAGGTCCACTACGAGGCACTCCGTCGCGACGATATCTATCTGGCCGATGAGGCCTTTGTGACCGGCACGGCCGTTGAAGTCGTGCCGCTTTCATCCGTGGACGACCGTTCTATTGGCGATGGCAAACCCGGCCCCATCACGAAGGCCATCATTGCCAAGTACCACCAGGCGATTCGGGGCGAACTACCGCAGTACGAGAGTTGGTTGTCGCGAATTTGAGCCGCTCGTAGGGTTGCCACCTGGTGTTACACGCCAGCGCAAGACTAAGAAGTAATGATTTTGAGTGAGCAGGCCGGCAGTAAGGGAATGCGCCCAGCGACCGCCTATCGGCGGTTTCGCGGAGGGACTCTGCCCGTCCCAGCGCGAACTATGGGTCGGCTTATTCTTGCGGGCGACCTCGTTCGAGACATGAATGAGGTGTGGACTTCCTTTTGCACTCGTCTCAACCGCAAGCGCGCGGCCGTGCAGGAGTTAGTCGATGCCGCGTAGGTATTCGCCACCCGAGGGCCGCATCATTCAGGCTTTCACTTTCGCGCTCGATCCAACGTCCGAACGGTCAGTCCAGATCAGCCGATTCATCGGGGCTCGCCGCAAAGCTTTCAACTGGACGCTCGCGACGATCTCGGCCGACCTCGAGCATTACCGCGAGACCAGTGAATCCAGAACACCACCCTCGTTCTACTCACTGCGCAAACGCTGGAACACTGAGAAGAGCACCGTCTGCGTTAACGATGACACTGGTGAGATCTGGTGGCCCGAGGTCTCAAAGGAAGTCTTCGCCGACGGCGTGCGCGGCGCCACCGACGCTTACTGGCGCTGGCAAAAGTCGCGAGCGGGGAAGATCGCCGGGCGCAAGGTCGGTTTTCCCCGTTTCAAGAAGCGTGGCCAGGACCGCGACCGTTTCTCCTTCACTACCGGCACCATGAGGCTTGAAGCCGACCGGCGTCACCTCACCCTGCCGGTGCTCGGGACGCTCCGCACCCACGAGAACACCCGACGCATTGAACGACTCATCGCCCTTGATCGAGCGAAGGTGCTGTCGGTCACGGTCTCGCGTAAGGGAGAGCGCATCGTCGCGGCCGTGCGGGTCGCTGTCGCTCGCCCCCAGCAGGCTGGCGTTACCCAAAGCGACTCGGTGGTCGGCATCGACGTTGGCGTGCGGCGTCGGGCCACGGTTGCTTCAGATACCTATGTCCTCGACGTACTCGAGAACCCGCGCGCGCTCGAACATCGCCTCATCGAACTACGTCGACTGCAACGCCAACGGGCTCGTCGCACGCGTGGTTCACGAAAGTACCAAGAGACCGCCTCCAGAATCACCCGCCTTCACGCCGAGGTGGCCAAGGTACGCCAACACACCATCCACGTCTTCACGACCAACCTCGCCAAAACACACGGCGTGCTGGTGATGGAAGGTTTGGACGCGGCGTCACTGCCGCAACAGAAGGGTCTCCCCGGTGCACGTGCGCGCCGAAGGGGGCTCGCTGACGCAACACTCGGAGAGATCCGTCGTCAGCTTCGCTACAAGTGCCCCTGGTACGGGTCCACCTTGATCGAAGCCGACCGGTTCTTTCCCTCGTGCAAGACGTGTGGTCACGTGCAGGAGATTGGCTGGTCCGAGCTCTGGATTTGTGAGGAATGTTCTTTTTCGCACCAGCGCGACGACAACGCGGCCATCAATCTCGCCAGTTGGGCGAGTCTGGGTTCAGTTGGAGCCCCGGTGAAGCGTGGAGCCGAGCATCAGACTGAGTCTCACTCAGCAGCTGGCGACGACACGCGAAAGGGAAGCCCGGCCTCCGTCGGGCCGAACAACTCCGTGAGGAGTGCAGCCAGAGTGGACTCATTAGAGATCACTAAGTTGCAACGGCGGTAACCTCGTCCCGTGGCCCAACCTTCTTTTTCACCTGTTCCGATCGCTGGCGAAGTTCGACCAACGATGACGACGGCGACGCCCGAACTTGGACGCACGAACAAGCCCGGCCTCGAGCGCTCTGCGCGCCACGTCAGTGGTGTAGGCGAAGGCACGAATGCACCGGGCGAGGGTTACGCCCTCACGATCGCTGAGCGCGAATGCGAGAAGCTCACGTTCGTCCACCCCCATGACCTACACGACGTCACCGTGGGCGTCGCGCTCGTTGCCGCCAAGCGCGCCAGTGTTGTCGGCCGTGGCCCAATGCTCGGCGACGTGCGCGTCGCGATGGATCTCTTTGGCCTTCGTGGGTCCGTACCCGTGTCCAGGGAGACCACGAAACCATTTATAGGGTTGGCGCACAGTTACCCGGCGCAGCGACGATTCGTCGACGCGGTCTCGGCCGCGACGCTGACCTCGGGCGAGAACGACGCCGCGTCTCATCACTAATCCAACTAGGCACTAAGGGAAATACCATGAGTTTTGACCTCACGAGTGAACAACGTAGTTTTCGTGACGTACTGCACGCTTTCGTCGATGATCGTGTGGCGCCCAACGCCGCTCGTTACGACAGAGACCAAGTCTTTCCACAGGACAGTTACGACGCGTGCGTGGAGATGGAGTTGCCATCACTCGGCGTTCCCGAGGCCTACGGCGGCGCGGGCGCGGACATGGTGACCCAGGCGATCATGGCCGAAGAGGTCGCGAGGGGTTGCGCCTCGACGTCGGTGACGCTGCTCATCTCCAAGCTCGGCATGTTGCCGATCATCAATTTCGCCTCCGAAGAGATCAAGCACGCTTACCTGCCGCGCATCGCGACGGGCGAGATCCAAGCCAGTTACTGCCTCTCTGAAGCCGACGCCGGGTCCGACGTGGCCGCGATGCGCTGTCGCGCAGTGCGCGACGGCGACGACTACATCATCAATGGATCCAAGTACTGGATTACCAACGCCGGCGTATCAGACACGTACACCGTGTTCGCTAAGACCGACCTCGACGCGGGCGGGCGCGGTATCAGTTGCTTTCTCGTTGAGAAGGGTGACGGCGTGGAGTTTCCGAAGCACGAAGACAAGATGGGTCTTCGTGCGTCGCCAACGGGTGAAGTGGTTTTTCACGACGTGCGCGTGGCGTCGTCACACTTAATCGGTAACGAGGGCGAAGGCTTCAAAATCGCCATGCACACGCTCGATCGTTCGAGACCGACGATTGGGGCCCAAGCAGTCGGCATCGCCCAGGGCGCCATCGACTTCGCGGGTACGTACATGCAGGGTCGTAAGGCCTTCGGCGGCCCAATCAGTGATTTGCAAGGCCTGCGTTTCATGTTGGCGGACATGGCTATTCGTAACGAGGCCGCGAGAGCACTGGTGTACCGAGCGTGCGCCACGATCGATGGCGGCGACCCGGACAACGCGTTGAGTTACCTCGGGGCGTCGGCGAAGTCGTTCGCCTCGGATACCGCGATGAGTGTGACGACCGACGCCGTGCAGCTACTCGGCGGCTACGGCTTCACCAAAGAGTTTCCGGTGGAGCGCTTCATGCGTGACGCCAAGATCACCCAGATCTACGAAGGCACGAACCAGGTTCAGCGCGTCGTCGTGGCGAAGCACTTGCTCAAGTAGGCATTCCGGCTTTTTGAAAATCCGGTCAAGGACTAGATTCTCGAACTTATTTTTACTTCATCCCTACCGTGCGAACGTAGGATGACGTCGCCATGGAGTCGAAGTCGGGCCGATCAGCTTGACGCAATAGGTCTCGGCAACTCAATCACCTATTTTTCGGACGATAATATCCCTCCGACGGAGCGCTTCGCCGCCATCATGCTTCATCGGTGCGCTGGATTTTGAGTTCACTATCAACCGAACGGAGACGAGCGGCCATGGTCGCCAATAACTTCATTGCTACGGTAGGCGATGTCTCAACTAAGCGAACGAATTCTCTCCGATCGAACACCGTGACGGTCATGTCAGTATCGGCAATCACCGTAGCGCTCCTGCGAGCTCCGTCAAGAAGCGACATCTCGCCGAACAGATCACCGGGGCCGAGGTTCGCCACCTCAACTTGATCGCCGAGGGAGCAGTGCGCCCTTCCGGAAACAATCAGAAACGCCTCCTGGCCGATCGCGCCCTCTTTGGTCAGCACCTGATTAGCTGGAATTTCCTGCGTCACGCCGAGTGCGGCCACCGATTCCAACTCCTTTCGAGAAAGGCCCGCGAACAGAGGTCGTTGAGCCAGCATCTCGATTCCTTCTGGCGGTATGCGCATCGTTCTCTCTTTCTTGACCTTCTTCAGAACTCGACTTGAGCGTAGTTCGCCCGGGGGATGCTAGCGGACGGCGTTGCACCGAGAGAATTTCTCGAATCTCCGAGCAACCGTTGAGTTGCTCAGCCAAACCTCTCAGACCGGCTTCGAAGGAACGTCCCGTCGGATCCCCTCTCCCGCGGTGTCGAGATGGTCAAGAAGCATGTAGTTGAGGTGATTAAGTTTGAGGTGACGAGCGTTGGCATCACAAAGTCGTGCGACCAGAGACTTTGAATCGAGAGACTTCTCGCTGGTCGCTGCATAATAGTTCGAGGTCCATGAAGGGGACAGTTTGAACAGCCGTCTATTTGGTCAATCGCGGCCACGAGGCCGGTTGGCGAACTTTTTCGTGGGCAACAAATCGGCACTAACATCACGAACTATTGATTGAATTATCTTCGCTATCAGGGGAGACCATCGTGAAAGACGGGCTGATAAAGAAAGCATTCATGCGAGTGACCACCTGGCTGGACCAGCGACGAGGCTGGGATCGACTTCCGAAACCTCTTGCACTTTTGACGCTGATTGGCCTGCGCATGACGTTGCGGCGTCAGAATCTCTTTGATACGACGGGTGAATCGGTGCGCTGGGGACCCGAACTTCCCCCGGCTGGCCAACGGAGCATGGTGCGAACCCCCGACGGCACCGGTACCGATCCCTTGCTTCTCGCTATGGGCAGCGCGGGAACTCGTTTCGGAAGAAACGTCCCAATTGAGGGCACCTACCCCCAAGGTGTCCTCAGTCCCAACCCTCGTACCATCAGCTCGGAACTCCTAGCACGCAAGGAGTTCATCCCGGCCTCGACGTTGAATCTTCTGGTGGCGTCGTGGCTTCAATTCGAAGTCCACGATTGGATGAGTCACGGTACCAATGAGATCGACAACCCTTGGGAGATCGATCTCGATGACGACGATCCCTGGCCCGTGCACCCGATGCAAATTCGTCGAACGCAAGTCGACACCACGTCCGACGGAGGTCCACCGACGTATCGCAACACAGAGACTCATTGGTGGGACGCCTCACAGGTTTACGGCAGTGGCCCGATTATTGAAAAAATGATCCGCGTCAACGTTGGGGGGCGCTTGAAACTGACGCCAAACGGTAACGTCCCCTTTGATCCGCCCAGCATGCCTCCCATCCCCGGCCTCGATATCGCCGGGGTAACGGGTAATTGGTGGCTCGGCCTAGCCATGATGCACACGCTCTTCATGCGCGAACACAACGCCATCTGCGACTTCCTGGAGTCGCTGCATCCTGAGTGGAACGACCAAGAACTTTTCGATCACGCTCGACTCATTAATGCGGCATTGATTGCGAAAATCCATACCGTCGAATGGACGCCCGCTCTGTTAGCCGACACGGACCTGGAGTTGGGCATGCGAGTGAACTGGTGGGGCTTTCAAGGCGAGTGGTTACTTAAACATTTGGGCCGTCTCACTAAGAGCGAAGAGTTCAGCGGCGTACCTGGATCGCAACTCTATTACCACGGCGAGCCCTACTCGATGACCGAGGAGTTTGTCTCGGTCTACCGCATGCATCCGTTGATTCCTGACGAGTACAGCTTGCGCAAGGTCATCGATGATCGGGTGATTGAAGAGTTGAACTTCACGCAGCTCGCTGGCATCGAGACCCACAACGTACTTGAGGACCCTCGTATTGAAATGAACGACCTGTTCTACTCCTTTGGCACGAGTCACCCGGGGGCGATCGAACTACATAACTATCCGAATCGCTTGCGCGAGTTTCACGAGCCGGACGGCACCATCATTGACTTGGCCGCCACCGATATTCTTCGTAGCCGCGAACGCGGAGTTCCCCGATACAACGAGTTTCGTCGTAAGTTCCGGATGAAACCTGCGGAGACCTTCGAGGAGTTCAGCGCGGATCCTGGGGTGGTCGCGGATCTGCGACGAATCTACGGCGACGTTGAAGAGGTTGACCTCATGGTCGGCTTGTTCGCCGAGGCGCCGCCTAAGGGTTTCGCCTTTAGTGACACCGCATTTCGTGTCTTCATTCTCATGGCTACCCGACGTCTCAAGAGTGACCGCTTTTATACCTACGACTACCGCTCCGAGGTCTACACCAAAGAGGGGATCGAGTGGATCGAGAACAACACCATGAAGTCGGTACTGCTGCGGCACTTTCCCAACTTGCATCGAGCTCTCTCTGAAGTGGACAATGCCTTTAAGCCGTGGCGAGTAGCGGCCGGGTCGTAGGGAATCTCCATGTGGCGGCTGCGGCGAGCGTTCTGGAACGGATTCATGACGTTCAAGTACCGTCACGCCAAACCTCTCGTGATTCCTTCGCCAACAGCCCAAGCCCGACCGATCGTTGCGGTTTCGCTGGTCAGCGCGTTCCCCAGTGTCGCAATTTCGGGCGTCGTCGTCGCCGACCATGTTCCGAGCGACGAGATGCTACGCCTCCCGTTGCTATTTTGTCGACTTCAATCGTGGCTCTACCGAGTCTTTTCACCGATGCAGTCGGGTCTGGAACCCATAGACGCCAATCCCGAAGTGGCTTTAGCCCAGGCCTACTCAAAGAAGCATCGACAATGTTTTGCGCCACCTCGTCGACCGCCGGAGTTTGTTGGCGACCTCGACCTTGGTCACCTCGCGGTCGCTAGTCCGTACACGAGTTATCTCGAGCGAACGGGTCCCAGCACGTTCAAGTGGGATTTTCTCGAACTGAATGACTTTGAGTGTCACGCGGGCCTGCGCCCTCCGGGTGCGCGCGTCGACTTCTCGCTTGACACGCACACCCGAAGTTTGCGGGCAACGCGTATCGAGAGCGATCTAGGTTCGTGCACCCCGGGGTCGAGCGAGTGGGAGCCCGCTTTGCGATTGGCCCTCTGTGGACTTACAACCCACTCGTCTCTTGTGCGACACTTCAACTGGCTCCACCTCGTCGGGGGTGGTCCTCTGTCCTTTGTCACGCGCAACTGCCTGAATCAGAACCACCCCGTTCGCCGCTTGCTGCAGCCCCACGTGTACGCCACGCACGCGAGTAATCAAATGGTCACTATTGATCAGATGACGCCGGGTGGCGACTTCGAGAACATCTTTAGTTTTACTCATCGAGGTATGTGTGAGCTCTACGAGGCGACGTGGGCCAATTTTGATTTGCAAAAGTTCAATCCGGCGATTGACGCTCTTCGCCGCGGCGTTGATGCGCCCGACGTGGAGACGCCAGCGTTGGAGAACTATCTCGCGTTGATGGAAGTTTTTGAGGCGCACGTTCGTCGCTACCTATCGCTCTACTTCGAGGGCGACGACGCGTTCGCCAACGACGCGGCCGTCGCTCAGTGGATCGAATCTCTCGGCGCGTACTTACCCCGAGGCGTTAGCGACATTGCTGGTACCCCCTTAAGCCTGGAGGGTGCGGTTCGCGTGATATCAACGTTCATCTACATGACGACCGTCGAACACGAAGTCCTCGGATCTGGAGTGTGGAACTACCAGTTGTGGAACGATGCCCAGCCAGTCAGGGTTTACCAAAATGGCGAACGACCCCCACTGGACGTGTACCAGCGTTTGGTGAACGCTAACTTCAATCTCAACGTACGACGTACACCGCTCATGAGTGACTTCTCTTCTCTGGCACTCGACGCACGTGGCGCCAAGGCTTTTCGCGCTTTTCGAGCCGACCTCGCCCTATTGCAAGAGTCGATGGACGGCCTCCCCGCGACTTGCTGGCGTATTGAGCCCAAGTACCTAAAAGCAAATATCAACGCCTAATGACTATGAACGCCGACACCGTCAACGTTACCGTCCTCTTTACCGATCTCGTGAAGTCGACCGAACTTTCGCAGAGGCTCTCCGCGCCAGACGCCGACGAGTTCCGTCGTCGTCATTTCTCTATCCTGCGCCAAGCCATCTCCAAACTTGGTGGCACCGAAGTGAAGAACTTAGGTGACGGTCTCATGGTGGTTTATACCTCGCCTTCAGCGGCCCTGCAGAGTGCGGTGGTCATGCAACAAGGCGTCGAGCGAAACAACGTGGTCGTCGGACACCAGATCGGCCTGCGAGTGGGCTTGAGCGGGGGCGAAGTTTCCCTCGAGGACGGTGACTACTTTGGCGATCCGGTCATTGAAGCGGCGCGACTGTGCGCGAACGCGGAGAGTGGACAGATTCTGGCGTCGCGACTCGTCCAGGCGATGGCCGGACGGCGAAGTCGTCACGATTATCGAGACTTGGGTCCTACGACGTTAAAGGGACTCACTGAAGCAATTGAAGTCGTCGAGATACTTTGGCAGCCCGCTGGCGACACCGATATACCGTTGCCCGGCCGATTGGCCGTACGACCCCCCGTTGGCACGATTGGCCGCGAGATGGAGACCAACGAGATCGCGAGCGCGCTGAAGGAGGTCACGGGAAATGGCGGCCGTGAACTCATCTTGATTACGGGTGAAGCGGGTATGGGCAAAACGACATTGGTAAGTCAAGTGGCCCGAACTGCCTTCGATAGTGGTGCACTCGTTCTTTTTGGTCACTGCGAAGAAGATCTCGCCAGCCCCTACCAACTCTTTTTTGAGTCCTTTGAACACTACGTGGCCAACGCGCCCGAAGAGCAACTCCTGGCGCACGTCGCGGTGCACGGATCGGAACTAGCGGGTCTCGCCCCGGCGCTATTGAAGAGAATTCCGAACTTGCCGCCGTCGAGGGCTACCGATGCCGACACCGAGCGATTTTTGCTTTTCTCCGCGGCGGTGGGTCTTATTGGAATGTTGTCCGAACGGCGACTCGTTGTTCTCGTCTTTGAAGACTTGCAGTGGGCGGACAAAGCCAGTTTGCTGCTCTTGCGTCACTTAATCAGCGCGGATCAAGCATCACGTCTTCTCATTTTGGGTACTTTTCGCGATAGCGAGCTATCGCAAGCGAGCGCACTGCGAGAGACACTTGGCGCCCTTCAACAACGACGCAGCGTGCGTCGAATCGAACTTTCGGGTCTGAACGACCTCGGCGTGATTACTTACATGGAAGTCGCGGCGGGACGAACATTAGAGGACACCGAGATTGACCTCGCGCACGCGCTCTACCGCGAGACCGACGGGAATCCATACTTTGTCAGTGAGGTCTTGCGCCATCTGAGTGAGACCGGCGTGATTTTTCAGGATGAGACGGGACGCTGGCGCGTCAGAGAAAGTTTCGACCGGATGGCGTTGCCCGACAGCGTGCGTGAGGTCATTGGTGGGCGCGTTGTTCGACTGGGTGAAAAGGCGGAGCGGATTTTGGGTCTCGCCGCGGTCATTGGTCGAGACTTTGACGTAGAGCTTTTGGCGAAAGTCTCAGGGGCTTCAGAAGATGAATTGATGGATACCTTGGACGCGGCCGCGAGCGCCGCGCTCGTGCGTGAAGTGCGCGACGGTTCGAGTCGATACAGCTTTGCGCACGCGTTGATTCAGCACACGCTCTACGACGATCTCGGAGCGACGCGCCGATCTCGAGCGCATCGACAGATCGCCATTGCTCTGGAAGAGATCCTCGAGGGTCAACCAGGGTTGCGCGTGGGTGAGCTCGCTCGGCATTGGACGAGCGCAACCCAGCCCAGCAACCTCGTAAAAGCGATCGCCTATTCGCGCCAAGCCGCCGACGCCGCGCTGCGCGCTCTCGCACCTGGCGACGCGCTGGGCTACTACGAGCAGGCCATAGATCTTCTCGCGCACAGTGACGGTCACGATTCGGTACTCGAACTCGATCTTGCTATCGGGCTCGGCACGGCGCAACGACAGACTGGTGACCCCGCCTTTCGAGACACGCTGCTCGCCGCGGCCAAGAGAGCGGCCGAACTCGACGACACGGATCGATTGGTGGAGGCGTGTCTTGCGACCAATCGTGGGTTCTTTAGCGCTATTGGCGCCATTGACGCTGAGAAAGTCGCGATTCTCGAGTTGGCATTAGATCGTCTTGACGCGGATCACCCAACGCGCGCACTAGTGCTGGCTTCGCTCTGTGCGGAACTGGGTGTTGGCAGCTCGTTCGAGCGACGTAAGGCGCTCGCGGAGGAGGCGCTGACCATCGCTCGACGCTCTGGAGACGACGGAGTGATCGTGCGAGTACTCAACAGCATCGCCTTTCCCCTCATGGTGCCCCAAGAGCTCGAGGCGGCTCGCGAGCGTACCGCGGAGGCCATGGAACGAGCGTACCGAGTCGGTGACCCGGTACAGATTCTCTTCGCCAATCACTGGCGCGAAGAGTACGCGGCCTGCGTTGGCGATTTTGAAGAGATGGATCGTGTTCTCGAGATCGTGCGAGGACTGGTTGAGCAACTCGATCAACCAACATTGCGCTGGGTCTACCTCTTCACTAAAGCGTGGCGCTCGATCGTTGACGGTGACGTCGAAGTCCTCGAACGCATCGCAACAGAGTCCTTCGAAGTAGGTACCGCAAGTGCTCAACCGGACGCGTTTACGATGTACGGAGGCCAACTCATCTCGGTGCACTTTCAACGAGGCACGCTCGGAGAATTGGTGCCGATTCTTGAACAGTTGGTAGAGCAAGCGCCTGAAGTAAGTGGGGTCGTTCGAGGAGCGCTGGCCCTCGCGCACGGCGAAGCGGGGAGTAGCGAAGAACTTCGTCGATGTCTCGAAGAGTTTGCTACCGAAGGGTACAATCATCCGCTCGACGCGACGTGGCTCCTCGCCATGGCGTGGTGGGCCGACGCGGCAATTTTGATGGGTGATCCTGCGCACGCGGGTCCTATTTTTGATCGATTCGAGCCTTGGCGCGATCTCTGGCCCAGTAGCGGGGCCGAGATTGAGAGTCCGGTCGCTCAGTACCTCGGGGGTCTCGCCACCGTTCTCGGTCGCTACGACGAGGCCATTGAGTACTTCAAACAAGCGTCTGACCAATGCCAGAGGGCCGGCGCAAAATTCTTTAATGCACGCACCAATCTCTTGTGGGGAAAGGCCCTCCTTGAGCGGGGAGCGGTCGATGACCAGACGTCGGCGCAGGATCTTCTCACTGCAGCGCTTGACGTGAGCGTCGCGAGTGGCTACGCGAATGTGGAACGCCGAGCTCGTGAAGCACTGGAAGCCATCGACTGATGGATCTTCCGAGCGAACATCCTAGAAACGGTGTAGTTTCATCGGCGTTCTAGCTTTGTTCTCGCTCGATCGGGGAGGCCAGTGTGGTGGATTCGATTTCACTTTCTGAAAGTCCGCTCGGCTATGAGCGACCTCCCGAGCTCCAAGAGCAGTTCCTGGCGGCCGCGGAGCATCTTCGAGAGGTTGACGGCTGGGCGAATCCCGAAAACCAAGGTCGCCGAGAGTTGCGTGCCGACCTCGCTCTTGAGGGCGGGGGCGTCAAGGGCATCGGGCTCGTCGGCGCAATCCTCGTGTTGAGTGAAGCGGGCTATTCCTTTCGAGGTGTTGCGGGCACTAGCGCGGGCGCGATAGCCGCGAGTCTCGTGGCGGGCATCTCTGAAGCGGGGAAGGAGATGACGGAACTTCTGCGATACATTCGCACGCTCGATTTCTCAAACTTCATGCCCGAAGGGCACCTTCATCGGTTCTTCGATCGCGCGATGGGTCATGCGGGTGACGTGGGCACCGACGTCGCGATCCTCATTCGTCAGCAAGGTATCTATTCGGGCGACTATCTGGTTACCTGGCTCCGCCCAATTCTGCACGATCAACTTGGCATCACGTCGTTCGCCAATCTCAAACTCTCCAGCGAGGTTGACCCGGGTCTCAGTCTGCCAACCGGTCAGGACTATCGCTTGGTTGTGCACACCTCGGACATCACGCGGGGTCAACTGGTCCGCTTGCCCTGGGACTTTCCGATGTACGGAAAGTCGCCCGACGAGCAAGATCCAGTCGACGCCGTTCGAGCGTCGATGTCCATTCCCTTCTTCTTTGAACCTGTGCACGTGGAGTCCGAAGACGCGACGGTTGAACTTCCGATGCCCGGGGGCGGGTCAGCGGTCATTCACTATGCCGCGGGAACCCAGACCTGGGTCGACGGGGGCATGTTAGCGAACTTTCCGATTCACGCATTTGATAGAAGCGACGGAAAAGCCTCCCGGTGGCCGACCATTGGAATAAAGTTGTCGCGGCTCCAGACGGAGTTCCCTTCAACCCAAGCGTGTGACTCGGCGATGGCCGTGGCGCTGCGCAGTTTAAAGACCATGACCAACGAGTGGGATACGCACTCGACGCACTCCTCGACTGCCGCTCGAACCATCTTCGTCGATAATGCCGGTCTCACCGCCACCGATTTTGACCTAACGCCAAAGCAACAGAACACACTGTTCCTGAACGGCGTGCAATCGGCGACCAACTTTGTTATGGAAATGGCCCAGGCCGGTGGTGTGCCGAGAAACTGAGAATCGCCGAAGGCATCTCGGAGGTGGAACGTGTCAAAGCAAGCGACGGCTCAACTTAGATCAATGTTGCGGACGTTACTCCGAGGTGTCAATGATCGCCACGGAGCAGGGCGCGCCGTGGGCAACCGTATTGGGCACACTCCCGAGGACACGCCGGACACCGCGCATTCCGCGGTTACCAACAACGACCAGGTCAGCTTTGAGTTCCGTGGCCTTCTTGATAATCGCTTCAGCCGGATCGCCAGTGACCGAGTGCAACGTTGGTTCGATGCCTCGCTTCTTAGGAATGAAGGACAAGACCTGGAGGACGGAGTCAATCTCGCCGTCGTGACTGAGATGACGGAACTCGCTGGGCAGATGACCGTCGCGCGCGGCGGTGACTTCGTAGGCCGTCACAATATGTAACTCACCATTCGACATCGTCGCCATCTCCGTGGCGGCTTCGACGGCACGTCGAGCGGTCGGTGAATCGTCGGCCCCAACTACGACAACTTTGAACATGGCACTGTCCCTTCCTCAAGGTACGACTACAGGTCGTCGGACCTTGAAACGACGAACGGAGTCGAATATCCAGACGTTACTCGCCGTTGGGTTACCGTTACGGCGAACGATCAATGAGCAATGAAATGGAGCCAGGGGTGTTGATTGTTGCTTTCGAGTTCAAATTCGACCTAGTCAAGATTGATTGATCGGTGCGACTGTCGATGGTGAAGGGGACCGGCGGACAAGCCAGTGTCGAAGACCCGACGTTACACGCTGGGCAAAGCTTCTCGGAGGGGTCTTCCCTACCTTCGTCCCTACAACTCGGGCGAACTACCCTTGATCGTGTGAACGCAGTGGACGAATCTTCGGACAATCTCAGGCTGACAAGACGGAGGGGACGGTCCTGCCAGAACACCCCAATCTACGAAGGCACGAACCAGGTCCAGCGCGTCGCCGTCGCGAAGTACCTCCTTAAGTAGATCGATGACCGACGCATCGGGCGGCGCCAACATTATCGTGCGCAGCGCCTTTCTAAAGATCGACCCCGAGGTCACTCTTCGGGCGGTCGACACGCTCGATCTTCGAGCGCACGCCAAGGTGAGTGCGGTCGTGGGCGTACCCCTGCGCCGACTGCAGCAGCGACGCGACGTGACCGCGTTTGCGACAACGGCGCCGATCGTGGCCGTCAAGGGATTGCTCGAGCTGGTCGCCCACGAGCCACTGGAAAAGATCATTGCCGCCCTCGGTGATCACGTCGAAACGCCGACGTACGAACAGATGGCCGCCGCCGTCGACGAGATCGTCGCCACGGGATCGACCACCGACGACGTCGTGGCCGTGCTGGCCTTCGCGGTGGGTGAGTCGTTCGCGGCCGCGCCGCACTGTCGCCTCCTACTCGAAGAACGCCCAGAACTCGAATTGCCCGAACTCCCTGACGTCGTCGCGCCGAGCGTGTTAGCGCCAGCGCGCGAGGTAAGTCCCGAAATTCGCGAACAGCGCAGAGCTCGTCGCGAAGAGGAAAAGCGGCACCGAAAGTCCATTTCTCCGTCACGACCACCACGACCTACAAAGATGAAGGGTGGATCACCGATTCGACCCGAGGTCAGCACTGCCTCGCCAACTCTTACGACACCGCCGATAGTTGAGGAACGCCGCCGCTTACTCTTCACGCCGCTGGAGCTGGCTCGATTCGACGTGGGGCATCCTCTTGCGGGGGCGGTGCTCGTGCTGGATGTTCCCTTTGACGCCAAGGACCCTGCGCTACCCGACGTGACGTCGAAGAATCGACCCGTACTGGTTGTGGCGGCGTCCAGCGAAGAACTCTTAGTTCGCCCGATCTATTCGAACAGCGCACCGACGAGAACGGTCTTTCAACCTTGGCGCCGCTTAGGTCTCGACCACGTTTCCTACATCGATGACGGCCGCGTCATCGTCTCTGGCGTGCGCTTCGACGAGCTCCAACAACTTGGCCAACTCACGACGCCGGAGTGGAACGCCCAGATCTAATAGCCGATGGCAGTTAGCATTTCGGGACTTCGTTGTCGACGTGAGCGACGCTGACGTTGCGCGACGCGCGCCTTGGAAAGTGAACGATCAAGGTAATGACGCCAGCGAGAGCCAGCGCGAGGCCGGCGAGTTGAACGCCTACCGATCCACTATGGGACTCCTGACCCAGTAGGAGTCGCTCATCAAGGGCTCGCACGAGTCCCCAAATGATCATGGCGACTGAGGTTATGACGCCGACAGATTGCTTGATGCGCGTGCGCTCGAGTGCGAGGAGGAAGAGCCACAGCAGTCCGTCCTCCACTCCTTGAATGAGCGGGACGGGCACCCGTTTGCCGACTTGACCGGCGTAGTGCAGTCCAAACCATTGGTGCGTGAGGTGTCCACCACCGTCGACCATGAACTGTGGACCAAGAAATCGACCTAACGCCCAGGCCGCGATGAGCGCGGGCACGAGCGCGTCAGTGAACGTCGTCAGTCGTGATCCGGGCCACCAACGACGTTGCAGGATCAGTCCCACAACCAGCGCGAGCGCGATGCCCCCAAAGCTGGCGAGCCCGCCCTGCCAGACGGCGACCCACCGACTGGGATGACCGGAGTAGTAACCCCAGTTGGTGGCAATGTTGGCCGCTCGCGCACCGATAAGTCCACTTATGAGGAGCCAGATAGTGAAGCGAGCGAAGGGTTCAACGCTCAGTCCCGAGCGTTCGAGTCGACGGCGCGCGTAGACGTAGGCCACGAAGGCGGCAATCGCCAGGCCAACGCCGTAGGTGTGAAAGACCAGGGGACCGAGGTGAAACGAAGTGGGAACGCCCGACACGCCTAGGCCCGCGGGCGACCGAGTCCGACGAAGCCGTAGCCGAGGCGAACCGGGTCGATTTTCACAAGAGTTCCGGTCTGTTCGGCCTCGATCATTTCGCCGTGACCAACGTACATCGTGACGTGCTCGTCGCCGTTATAGCCATAGAAGAGAAGGTCACCGGGCTCGATGTCAATGAGAGGAACCCGGGTGGTGTCTTGGTACATCGCGCCGGAATAGTGGGGGAAGTCAATGCCCGCCGCCTCGTAGGCCAACATGATGAGACCCGAGCAGTCGACGCCCGAGCGACTGGCGCCACCCCAGACGTAGGGCACACCGATGAAAGTCATGGCAGCGCGTATGGCGATATTGGCCCGGGAATCCGGCGGCGGTGCGGGAAAGCCGGCGACGGGTTGCGCGTTCTGCAACGTACCAGCGGACTTCGCTGCGGCAGCCGCCTCGGCTTGACTGACGAAGGTCGCGATCTGCCCCTTGACTTGTCCCAGAGTGTTATTGAGCGTCGCCTGGAGAATTTTGGACTTGTGGTACGACTTGGCGGCGTCAAAAGCGACCGCGCGAGCGTGGGCGTCCTCGGCCTTTAAAAGGCCGCGCTCTTGGGTCAACTTGATGCGGTCGCTCTTGAGACCAGCAATCGTGGTGTTGATATTGCCTTCAGCGAGTTGGGAGTAGACGTTGGTTGCGCTGACTTTTGAGGCGTTCTTGGTAAAAAGTGGGTTATTACCGACGATCGCGCCGTTGGTGACGTAGGCGAAGACCACGTCCGCTCGTAGCTGGACGTTGCCCTTGTCGACGTTGCCCTGGATGGCCGCGACCGTCGCTTTGGTGTTGGTGATGATGTTATTGAACTTCTTAAGCTTGATTTCGGCTAAGTCGTAGCGCTGGCCGAGCGTGCCGACCTCGTTGTTGATGTGATTGATCTGCTTCAACAAGGTGTTCGCCTTGGTTCGATCGTTCGACAGATTCGAGGCGCCGGCGCTGCGTGGCGAAATGGCCACAGTGCTGAAAGACACTGCGACGACAGCCAAGATGGAAAGAATCCACCGGAACTGCTTAGGTTCCCTCAGGGGCCGTAGCGGCGTCAGCACGCTGTGCTCGACGTCAGTCACTCGACCAGGCTAGTTGCTGAGGCCCTTTCCAGGGGTCCGAAGTTTCGTAAGAATCTCTATATCTCCTGGTCATGGCCGTTCGCCTGCACCTAATTGCCACGAAACTCGACCCGCGATTCGAGCCATATCTCGCCTCGCGAATAGGCTCGTGCCCATGTCAAAGCGCTCGAAAAGTCTCCCTCGCCGTTCGTGTCTCTCAACGCCTGGGTCGTCGGATCGATTCCTCGCCAAAGCCCCGACCGCCGTCGCTGACTTTTCCTTCCTCGACCTTGAGGACTCGGTCGCGCCCAAAGAGAAGGTCGCCGCTCGGGCCAAAGTCGTCAACGCCATTCGAACGCTTGCATGGGATGACCGGGTGCTGTGTGTTCGCGTCAACGCCTGGGATACCCCGTGGACCTACGGTGACGTCATTGAGGTCGTCGGCGGAGCAGGCGAACGACTCGACGAGGTGATGTTGCCCAAGGTCCGTCGGGCCTCGGACGTCGTGGCGCTCGATCTCCTGCTCACCCAGGTGGAGCTTAACGCCGGGTTGCCCGCTGGCCATATTGGCATCGAGGCACAGATCGAGACCGCAGAAGGCCTGATCAACGTGGAAGAAATCTGTGCGGCCTCACCGCGCCTGGAGTCCATTGTCTTTGGTCCCGCCGACTTCGCGGCTTCGATTGGCATGCCCGTCACCACCATCGACGAGACAATTCACCACGCTCCGTCGAACCCCTTTACGTACGTCTTCGCCAAGATTTTGATGGCGGGCCGGGCCAACGGCTTGCACGTAATCGATGGACCATTCCTCAAGGTGCGCGACCTCGACGCGCTGCGCTTCGCCGCCACGATTACCGCGTCGTACGGCTTTGATGGCAAGTGGGCCCTCACCCCCGATCAAGCGACGGTCTTGAACGAGGTCTACTCACCAAGTCAAGAGCTCTTCGATAAGTCCTTCGACATTCTCGACGCGTACAAGATAGCGACCGAGGACAACCTCACGGGCGCGGTGATGTTTGGTGACGAGATGATTGACGAGGCCTCGGCCAAAATCGCGAACTCCTTCGTCGCGAGAGGCGCTCGATCAGGCATGACCCGATCGCCCAACTAGTCCTTTCTTACTAGGAGCCCCTCCTATTAAGGTGGGGCTATGGCTACCGTGACTGTCTCGCCCCCGTCGAGACGCAGCCGACTAAGAGCGGCCTTCACGCCCTCAGAGTGGCGCCGCCTCTACGGCATGTTCGGCTTCATTCTGTTCTTGCACGTCGCCGGTTGGACGATTCTGATCATTGCCTCCATGCAGCACTACGGAGCGAATAGTGGCAAGTTACTCGGCGTGGGCACGGGCGTGTTGGCCTACACCCTTGGTATGCGTCACGCCTTTGACGCCGATCACATCGCCGCCATCGACAACACCACGCGCAAGTTCATGTCCGAAGGCAAGCGGCCCATGTCGGTGGGCTTCTTCTTCTCTCTCGGTCACTCGACGATCGTCTTTCTGCTCACGGTGTTACTGGGACTCGGCGCGCGCGCGCTCGGTAGTCAGGTGCGCAACGCCCACTCGCCGCTGCACCACTGGACCGGGTTATTTGGCACGCTCGTGTCGGGTAGTTTCCTCTACCTCATCGCTACCTTGAATCTCATCATCCTGGTGGGCATTTTGCGACTCTTCATTCAGATGCGGCAGGGCCGCTTCGACGACTCGGAACTCGAAAAGCACCTCAATGCTCGTGGCTTCATGATGCGCTTCTTCGGTCCGCTCGCGCGCTCGGTCGATAAGCCCTGGAAGATGTACCCCGTGGGCGTGCTCTTTGGTCTCGGTTTTGACACCGCGACCGAAGTGGCGTTCTTGGTGTTAGCCGGAACGTCGGTCGCGGCCGGAATGCCGTTATGGGCGATTCTTTGCCTGCCTCTGCTGTTCGCGGCCGGAATGAGTCTGCTCGACACGATCGATGGATCGTTCATGAACTTCGCCTACGGTTGGGCCTTCTCCAAGCCCGTGCGCAAGGTCTACTACAACATCGCGATTACGGGACTGAGCGTCTTCGTCGCCTTCTACATCGGCACCCTCGAGTTAATGCAGGTGCTGACCCAAGAGATTCACCTGCGTGGAGGACTTTGGAACTACGCGGCCGATTTCAACATCAACAAGGCCGGCTTCGCCATCGTGGGCATTTTCGTCCTGACCTGGGTCTTCGCCCTCGGGTACTGGAAGTACGGTCACGTCGAAGAACGCTGGGAACGCTCGGCTCTACGTGCCCAACAGGCCCGGGGTGAGTCACCCGACCTGCACTCGGCGGGCATTACCCTCGGCGCGGTGCACAAGCCCTTCACCATCGACGAAGCGTAGGTCAGCGCACGTTTTCGAGGAGTCGCCGAGCGATGACCTTGAGACAGAGCGTCTCGTCGGCACCTTCGAAGATCGAGAGCACGCGCGCGTCGAGGAAGTACCGGCTCACCGGGTACTCCTCGGCGTAGCCCATGCCACCGTGGATCTGCATGGCTTCGCGCGTGACCCACTCGGCGGCGCGACAGACGTAGGCCTTGACCATGGAAGCTTCCAAGGCGCCATCGCCTCGACCCATCTGGCGCGCAACGTCGAGCGAGAACTGGCGAGCGCACTGAATGATGGCCGCCATCGTCGCGAGTTTGGCCCGGGTGAGTTCGTAGTTAATGATCGCCTCGCCAAAGACCACGCGCGTACGGGCGTACTCGAGTGCGGCGTCGTAGGCCGCCTGCATCACGCCCAGCGCCCGCGCGGCCGTCTGCACCCGGCCGTTCTCGAAGCCGGCCATTTGAAAGTAGAACCCTCGACCGAGACCGGCCTCGCCGCCGACCAAGTTGTCCTCGGGCACGAACCAGTTGTCGAAACTTAGCTCGTACGAGTGCATTCCGCGATAGCCAATGGTGTCGATGGGCCGACCTTCTAAGCGGCCGTCCGGGTCCGCGCGGTTTTCACTCTTCGCGTCTTGGTGGAAGAGAAAGCCCGCGCCGTCGCTGCGCGGCTTCTCGACGAGAAAGAGAGAGAGGCCTCGGTGCGCGAGTGAACGGTCGGGGTCCGTTCGCGCGAGCAGGACCAGGACCTCGGCCCGTCCAGCGAACGTGCACCAGGTCTTCGCACCGTTGATCACCCACCCACCCTCGGTCTTCGTAGCACTCGTCGTGATTCCCGCCACGTCCGAGCCGTAGTCCGGCTCAGTGACGGCGATCGCGCAGAGGGTCTGGGCGCTCGCGAGTCGCGGCAACCAATGGTCCTTCTGCTCTTTCGTGCCACCATTGAGTAGGGCTCGGGTGAGTATTTCGGGGCGGGTAATCAGTGAACCGCCAATGCCGAGAGAGCCCCACGAGAGTTCTTCGGTAGCAACGACCATGCCCAGGTACTCCGATTCACCACCCGAAGAGAAACCACCAAACTCTTCGGGGATGGAGAGTCCAAAGCCACCGAGCTCGTTGAGCCCCTCGATGATGGACTCGGGGATATCCGCGTTCGTTCGGTGCACGTGTTCGGCGTGCGGGCGAACCTGTTCTTCGGCAAAGCGGTGAAAGAGCGCGCTCACCATCTCGAAGTCCTCGCCAAGGTGGCGAGGGCCCGGTATTTCGGCGAGACCTGAGAGAAAGGCCGGGGCCCGGTACGTCGCGACGAACGGTTGAAACGGCGCGAACCACGCGTCGCGAACGCCCCACAGTGCCTCTCGTCCGAGCACCCGGGCCGCGAGGTCGCTGAGCGCGATCGCGAGAAACGCCGCGAAGAGTCGTGCTTCCTCGTCGCCCTTGGCCGCGTAGGCAAGGGACGATCGTGCGGTGGCGACCGCGCTCGCCGCGTGTGCAAGGTCGTAGGCGAAGACCTGATTGTCGTCAACACCCCCGCGCGCGAGGAGTTCCTTCAGCCCCGCGTCGACGACCGACTGAGCTTGATCGATGAGTGAGGTGGCGACGTCGAGATCAAGCGGCAGTGAAGGCATAGGAGAAATGTACAGGTTCTCCATCAAGCGCAAAGTCGTAGGCTGGCGAGGTGAATATAACCATGCTCCTCGCTGACTCCGCTCAAGTGGCCGACGGCAAGCTGTACGTCCTCGGCGGCGGTTGGTCCGTCACCGGACCCGATCCCACGCCCTCCGCGGTAGCGATCAAGGTGGGCGTCGATTCCCATGAGTTCAACACGTCGCACCACTGGGAACTTTTCCTCGAAGACGCCGACGGTCAGCCCGTGCGCTTTGAGACCCCCGAGGGTTCACAGATTATTGAAGTACGCGGCGACTTTAGCGCGACAGCGCCAGACGACGTGCCCGTCGGCACGCCCGTTGACGTGCCCATCGCGGTGAACTTCGGTCCGATTCCCCTCAGTGACGGCGCTCGCTACACCTGGCGCATGGTCGTTGACGGCGAGACGCTGCCCGGCGGTCTGGTCTCATTTACGACCCGTCCGGCGCGCGCACTCGTTGAAGAAGAGTAAGTCCCCGACGTCCTCGAAAGGCAGAGTAGCGCTATGACTTCCTACGAACGACCCTTCGGTCGGTACTTCGAAGACTTCGAAATTGGCGACGTCTACAAACACTGGCCCGGCAAAACCATCACCGAAGCCGACGATCATCTTTTTTGCATGATAACGATGAACCACCACCCCCTGCATACCAATGCCTGGTTCGCCGAGAACGAGACTGTGCACAAGAAGAACGTGGTCGTGGGCAACTTGGTGTACTCGCTCGTTCTAGGCATGAGCGTGCCCGACGTGTCGGGCACGGCGATCGCGAACCTCGAAGTCGAGTCGCTCATCCATCGAAATCCAACCTTTCACGGCGATTCGATCTACGCCGAGACGCGCGTCTTGGAGAAGATTCCTTCGTCGTCGAAGAACGATCGGGGCATCGTGGTCGTTGAGTCGAAGGGTTTTAATCAAGACGGACTCGAAGTCTGTTACTTCCGCCGAAAGGTCATGGTGTGGAAACGTGAGTTCGCTCCGGCGAGGCGACGTCCCTACGGTGACGACGTCTGGTCGTAACGACTACGCCGCGTTTCGACGCGAGCTTCGTCGTGTCGCGCCCAAATTAGCCCGGCCGCTCCCGTGGATTAACCACGAGAGTCCCTGGGCGATTCTCGTGAGTGAGGTCATGCTCCAACAGACCCAGACCTCGCGGGTCGAAGAGCCCTGGAAGCGCTTCATTGCCCAGTTTCCAACGTCGAGCGCGTGCGCCGACGCGCCCCTCGCTGACGTGCTGACGGCGTGGCGGGGACTCGGGTACCACCGTCGCGCGAAGGCCCTGCACGAAGCGGCCAAGACGTTGCGCGACGACTTCGCGGGCCAGGTACCAAGTGACCTCGCCGAACTTCGAATACTCCCTGGAGTGGGCGAGTACACCGCGAGTGCGGTCGCGTCCTTTGCTTTTCTTCAACCGGTCGCGGTGCTCGACACCAACGTTGGTCGCGTACTCGCGCGCGCGCTCGTGAATCGACGGCTTCGCCCTAACGAGGCCCGCTCTCTCGCGGCCGACTTACTTCCTCGCTCGAACACCGCGCTCTTTAATCAGGCCATGCTCGACCTGGGCGCCCAGTTCTGTCGCGCGACGCCCCGATGCGAAGAGTGCCCACTAGCGAAACACTGCGCGTGGCGCCAACAAGGCGGTGACGATCCGGCGCCGCTGAGCGCGGGCGTCTCACGACCCCAGCCACGATTTGAGGGCTCGAACCGTCAACTTCGTGGACGAGTACTCGACGCCTTACGAGATCGTCCCCACTCGCGGCGACAACTGCGTACGAGTTTTGCGGGCGTAACGCCAGAGCGACGCGACGAAGTGCTCGCGAGCCTCGAACGCGACGGACTTATCACGCGAAACGAACAGACCTACTCACTTGCGACCTAGTCCTCTAGGAACGCGTCGATAGCGAAGTGCGCTGCGTGAGGTTCTTCAAGGCGTAAAAAGTGCCCCGCTTGTTTAACGATTTCGACCCTCGACCCTGCTCGTGGCGACGCCCCTCGCCGTGGAAGACGGAGTTCACTACGCTTCGTTCTATGGCTAGGGTGGCAGATCGAATCGGCGCTCCAAAGGAGCGAGCGTGATTCTCGTCCTTAAGATCGCTGCGGTCCTCGTCGTGGCGTTGGTCGTTGTCGGCACGGCTCTTAGGGTTCGCAAACTTCGACGCGACGACATGCGCGAACTCTCTAAGCCCGTCGAGCGCCGACTGTTTTCTCCGCCGCCGTCGCCCTACGCGCCGTCCAAGGGATTTCGTCTGCTCGACGGGGCGGGTGAACCGGTCGCACGACCTCCCGTGGAGCGTCCGCGACTCGATCCCGATCGTCGCTACGTCTTTAGTGAATCGTCGTCCCACACCGACGAAGTGGTGACGTCGCACTTGCGTCACGGCGACGATTGGTCGCTATCGCGTTCATCGCACCGCTCCGCGTTTTCTATTGTCGTGCGACGTCTGGTGATCATTGTTCTCATTGGAATCATCATCGCGGTGATCGTGACGTACTACGTGAACCTTCACTCAACGAAGGCCCCCAAGGGAACCGCGAGCGACCCCACTACGTCGTTCACGACGACCAGTGCGGCTACGTCAACGAAGTCGACCTTTCCCACTTCATTCACAGCGGCGTCGACGAGTGGCGACGACGCCAACTACAGCGTCTCAGCGTCTTCGTACGAAGTCGAGGTGTCGGGAACACGCGGCCCCACGTGGGCCGTCTACAACATGGGTCCAAAGAACACGTTGGAGTGGCAGGGCACCGTGGCCCAAGGTCAGGTTGAGTCGCTCAAGATGACGGGGAACTCGCGCATCACCATTGGCTCGCCGTCCAACGCGACGGTCCGTGTCGGGAGTAGTCCCGTGGTCTTTCCCGCGCATCTGCCACCCACGTTGGTACTGGTCTTTCGCGCAACGACGACCACGACGACGACTACGCCGACGACGACTACGAGTTTGGGATGATCTCGCTCAACAGCCAAGCAAGGACTTGGGCCTCGTCACGCCACGCGTCGTAACGACCCGACGGTCCGCCGTGGCCCGCGCCCATCTCCGTCTTCAGAACTGCCCGGTTCGCTACGTTCGCGTCTCTAAGTTTCAGTACCCACTTTGCGGGCTCCCAGAATCCCACGCGAGAGTCGTTTAATCCACCCGAGGCGTAGAGGTGAGGGTAGGTAACGGCGCCGTCTTCGTCGTTCGCGCGCACGTTGTCGTAAGGCGAGTAGCCCTTCATTGTCCGGTACGCGGTCGCGCTGGCGTCGGGGTTGCCCCACTCCTCCCACTCACCAACGGTGAGGGGAAGGGAGTCGTCGAGCATGGTCGTGACGACGTCGACGAAGGGAACTTCCGCGACGACGGCGTGAAAGAGTTCGGGTGCCGCGTTCATTACCGCGCCCATCAAGAGACCTCCCGCCGACCCGCCTCGTGCGGCCAGTAGATCGCTCGTGGTCCAACCTTGGCGAATGAGTGAGCGCGCCACGGTGACGAAGTCACTAAAGGTCGTAGGTTTCTGGGCCAGGCGGCCCATCTCGTACCACGAGCGGCCCATCTCGCCGCCGCCTCGAATGTGGGCGATAGCGAAGATGACGCCGCGGTCGAGGAGCGAAAGTCGAAGCGATGAGAACGAGGGGTCGATCGATATCTCGTAACTTCCGTAGCCGTATAGCAAGAAAGGTGATGGTACGCGCGCTTCGAGCGAGCCGTCGTCGCTCACAACGACGAGGTCACGACGAGCGACGATCGAGACCGGCACTTGGAGCGCGTCACTCGTGGTGACCCAGAGACGTCCAGTGACGTAGTTCGATTCGTCGTAGCCACCAAGCACTTGTTGTTGCTTTCGCACGAGTAGCTCGCCGGTCGCGACCACCACGTCGCCGATGAGGCGCGGTGTGATGAGTGAGGTCATGGACACCCGTAGTTGGGTGGTGTCAAAGTTGGGGTTCGCTGAGATACCCACGGTATTGGGAAAGGAGTCTCCCTCCACTAGCGAGGAACGGCCGAGCAACTCCTCGCCAAAGGGGTCATCGCCGTTGAGAATCGGTACGAGGCGAAGTGCCGCGCATCCGTTGTCGCGTTCACTGAGGGCCAAAAACGTTTGGAAGGCGTCGACGCCGTCGAGACGGTTGCCGGGACGCTCGGGCACGATTTCACGCCACCGTTCGCCGTCAACTCGTCGAGCTAAAAGGCGAAAGTCGGTGGCACCTTCGTTGGTGATCTTGAGCCACCAGCCCCGTCCACTCGCGTCGGTGAAGTGTTCAACGCCGTATTCGACGCCGTGTCGACGTTCTTCGAGCAGCGTCAGCGCCGCCGTTGGCTGGTCGGCGGCGACGTAGTGCGCCTCACTCGTCATTGACGAGTTGGCCATGACGACGATCATGGCGTCGTCACGACTGCGACCAACTGAGACGGTGTACTGCGCGTCGTCCTCTTGGTAGACGAGGACGTCCTGGGTTGATGGGGTAGATAGTTCGTGGCGCCACAGTTGCCAGGGTCGCATCGCGTCGTCGACGCGGGTGTAGAAGAAGTGGCGACTGTCGCTCGCCCAGGCGAAGCCGTAGTACACGTCGTCGAGTTCGTCGTCAATCGGTGACTGATTGGCGAGCGGGCGCACCGTGACGTGGTGACGTTCGTTACCCTCAAAGTCGGTACCGACGGCGACCCACGTGTCGTCGGGGCTCAGCGCCAATACGCCCACTGAGAGAAAATCCGAGTCGCCGGCTTCGATGTTCTCGTCGAGAATTACCTGCTCGCCTTCGAAGGTGGTAGCTGGATCGATAGTGGGCGGCGTGAGGTCGTCGCCGACCGCGGGGACGCGGACACTGATGGGGTAGTTGAGCCCTTCGCGCGTGCGCTCGAAGTACCACCACGAACCTTTACGAACCGGCACCGAGATGTCCGTTTCCTCGATGCGATTCTTGATCTCGTTGAAGAGCTCACTCTCCAGCGCTTTCAGTGGTGCGAGCTCTTGGGCGAGGTAGTCGTTCTCTGAACGAAGGTGGGACAAGACCTCTTCGCTCTCTCGGTCCATCAACCAGTAGTACGGATCGTCTCGGGTGTCACCGTGACGAGTGATGGCGTGGGGGCGTTTAGGGACCGTAGGGGGGTTTAGCACCTCACTACTTAACCAGCAATTAGGGTCAAAGCCGACCGGGGAGTTAGTACTATGTCCATAGGGATTATTCCAAAGGAGCGCGATGGCGATTGACAACCTGGACTTCAGCCGATACCAGCTCGGGTGGTCGGACGACCAGTTGCCAGTCTTTAAACCGAAAAAGGGCCTCAACGAGGCCATTGTTCGTGAGATGTCCGCCATGAAGGGCGAAGAGCCCTGGATGTTGAAGTTTCGTCTCGACGCGTTAAAGAAGTTCGAGCGCAAGCCCATGGTGCCGTGGTTCGCCGATCGCATGCCCGACCTCGACTTCAACGACATCTACTACTACGTCAAGCCCACTGATCACCAAGTCAACAGTTGGGACGATCTGCCCGACGAGATCAAGAACACCTACGAGAAGTTGGGCATCCCCGAGGCGGAACGCAAGTACTTAGCCGGCGTTACGGCCCAGTATGAATCTGAAGTCGTCTTTCACCGCAACCGTGAAGACCTCGAGCGCCTCGGCGTACTTTTCTGCGACATGGACACCGCGGTGCGTGAGTACCCCGAACTCGTTCGCAAGTACTTCGGCACCATCATCCCGCCGAACGATAATAAGTTCGCCGCCCTCAACTCCGCGGTCTGGAGCGGTGGGTCTTTTATCTACGTGCCCCCGGGCGTCAAGGTCGACCAGCCTTTGCAGGCCTACTTCCGCATTAACACCGAGAACATGGGTCAGTTCGAGCGCACGCTGATTATCGCCGACGAAGGATCGCAAGTTCACTACGTCGAGGGTTGTTCGGCGCCGGTGTACTCAACGGACTCGTTGCACTCCGCCGTCGTAGAACTCGTGGCGCTGCCCGGCGCTCGTATTACCTACACGACCATCCAAAACTGGTCGAACAACGTCTACAACTTGGTCACCAAGCGCGCCCGCGCGGAAGCCGAAGCGCACGTGGAGTGGATTGACGGCAACATCGGATCGCGCCTGACGATGAAGTACCCCTCGGTCTACCTCATGGGTCCTAAGGCTTCGGGCGAAGTCCTCTCGGTCGCCTACGCCGGACCCGGTCAGGTGCAAGACGCCGGAGCGAAGATGGTGCACTGCGCGCCCGAGACCACGTCGACGATTATCTCGAAGTCCATCTCCAAGGACGGCGGACTCACGGCCTATCGAGGACTGGTGAAAGTCGAAGAGGGCGCCACCGGAGCGAAGAGTTTCGTTCGCTGTGACGCGCTGATCCTCGACGAGAAGTCCGTCTCTGAGACCAGGCCCTACATGGAGGTCGGCGAGCAAGACGCCTCCATTGGCCACGAAGCCACCGTCTCGAAGATCGGGGACGACCAACTCTTCTACCTCATGAGTCGCGGCCTCACCGAGAGCCAGGCGATGGGCATGATCGTCAACGGATTCATCGAGCCAGTGACGCGAACGCTGCCCATGGAGTACGCGGTTGAGTGGTCACGACTGATCGAACTGCAGATGGAAGGCTCAATCGGTTAACGAGGTCGACGCCACATCGTGAACAACGGTGGCCCCTCTTTTACCGGCCGCAGCGTGTCGCGCAGTTCGTAGCCAAATCGTCGGTAGTACGCGAGATTGTCCTCGTTTTGCGTCTCTAAGTAACTCCCCACGCCCTCTTCATCAGCGTGGGCCAGTCCCTGTTCCATCAGCGTCGTGCCAATGCCACTTCGCTGAATGGAAGGATCGGCGACGAGCAAGTAGAGATACCAGTGCGGCTCTTTGGGGTGCGTCTTGGCGACTTGGGCAAGATACTTGTTGCCATCGAGCAGCGCTTGAGGTCGGCGATAGAGCGCGCGAAGCGTGCCCGGAACCTGAGCGATTTGGGTTGGAATGGACTGGGGATACCGCCCGGTCGGCAGCCATCCCACGACACCTTGAATGGCGTGGTCGTCGCTGCGCACCGTTACGACGCGCGCACCTTCACCAAGGTGAGCGAGATTGGCCCGAAAGAAGATCGTCAGGCCCCGTTCGCGAAGTCGGTCGTTGGGCGAGAGAAATTGAAAGAAGGGATCGTCGAAGAACGCACGACTGGCCACCCGAGCCGCACTCGTGAGTTCTGCCTTAGACAGCGCTGATTCGTCCAGGTGAAGGTCGCTCTTCATAAGAATGAAGCCTACGGCTACGAAAGGCGTGGAACAATGTGTCTATGGCAATGCGCGAAGAGTGTAAGCACTTCCAAAGCCGAACTTACAAATCTGGTGAGGTCGCGAGATTCTGCGTGCTCGGTCGCGCCCCGGACCAACCGTGGTCGTGCCCGGAGAACTGTGTTACCTACGAGCGTCGATTCGTGGACATTGGTTGGTCTCACGGCACACTCGTCGACAAGCCCGTCGAAGCGCCGCCCTCGGATGTCCCCCTAGAGCATCGTCGCGAGTTATTAGAAGCGGCCAGCGATATCGTGAACGCCGTGGCGCCAAAGTTGGTCGACGAACGCCGACGACAGGTCGAGGAACAGGCGAAGAAAGATCGACGCGCTTGGAAGTTCTGGCAGCGTTAGTCGCCGCGAAAGACCGGCGCACGTCGTTCGAGGAACGCGGTCATCGCCTCCTTGAGGTCGTTGCTCTGTAGGTACATCGTGTTCCACCGAGCGACAAAGTCGAGACCGTCGGCGATCGTTCGTCCGTCATTGGCCGCCAACACTGCTTTAGTGCCACGAACGGCGATCGGAGAATTAGCCGCGATCTCGGTAGCGAGTTCTAGCGCCGCCTTGACAACGTCATCGGCGTCTTGTCCGTGCACTGAGTTCACGAGTCCGATTTCGGCGGCGCGCCGTGCGTCGATGTCCTTACCCGTGTAGGCGAGCTCGGCCATGTGGCCCGCGCCGACCATTTTCGGTAAACGCTGGAGTGTGCCGAGATCGGCGACGATGGCGACCTTGGCTTCACGAATCGAGTACGTGGCGTTTCCCGCGGAGAGACGTATGTCGCACGCGCTGATGAGATCGACACCGCCGCCGATGCAGTAGCCGTGGACCGCGGCGATGACGGGAATCTCCAATTCGGCGATTGCCGTGAGGGAGCGTTGCATCGTGCGCACCGCTTGGTAGGTTCGTGCGTTCACCGTGGCTTTGGACGCGGCGTCGGCGCCAGCGATGAAACCGCCGCCGAACTCCTTGAGGTCGAGCCCCACCGTGAAGTGCGGGCCCCTCGCGGCGATGACGAGTACGCGAACTCCATCGTTAGCCGCGACCGCTTGCGCGGCCAAAGGAAGATCGCGCCATAACGCACTACCGAGCGCGTTGCGCGCTTCGGGACGATCGAGCCACAGAGTCGCGACGTGGCCGCTGACCTCGAGAGTAAGCACCTCCGATGAAAAGTCCACGTCGCCCCTTTGAACAAAGGTTCAGCCTACGTCGCACCCGTAGGGGAGTTGCTGGAGACCGGTACACTGCCTGAGTCCTTCTTCCCTATGAACACCTTCGCTGAGTCAGCCTCTACTTATATTGACGGTCGGCCGGACGCGGCCGCGCGCCGTCAGGCGTGGTCGGTCTTTGAGTCGGTGGGACTTCCAACGACGAGTGACGAAGTGTGGCGCTACGCGCCCTTGGGCGACCTGGGTCTTGAGCGATTCCTCGTCCCCAGTGTTCCAGAGTCAAGGCCTGATTCGCTCTTCGCCGCGCAACTGTGCGAGCGAGCTGGATTAGTAATTCGCGTCGTGGACGGCTTTTGCGTCAGTACCGGCGAGGTCATCGAAGGCGTCAGCGTCGAGATCGATGAATCCAATGAGTCGCTCGCTGGAGGGTCGCTTCTTCAACGCTACGAGAGTGACACCTTTGCCTTACTGAACGCCGCGCTCGCGCCGGCGGCGACGGTGATTCGCGTTGCCGCGAACGTCAACCTCGCCCAACCCATCGTGGTGTTGAACGAGTCCCGTGCCGGCGCGTCGTTTCCACGAACCCAGATCGTCGTTGGACGTGGCGCGAGCGTGACGTTCGTTGAGTACTTCGAAGGCGGTATTGACGCGCTGGTTGTTCCGGTGAGTGAGTACCGAGTTGAGGACAACGCGTCACTGCAGCTAATCACTTACCAGCGCCTCGACGCCTCCGCGTGGCACGTGGCGCGTACGACGGGACTTTTGGCCCGTGACGCGCGACTGCACCAGGCGGTGGTGGGTCTTGGCGCACACTACGACCGTTCACGCAACGACGCTGAGCTGTTGGGCGCGGGCGCGTCCAATGAACTGCGTACGACGTTTCTTGGTTCGGGCGATCAGGTTCACGACTTTCGAACGCGTCAGTTCCACGTCGCACCTCGGACGACGTCGACGTTGCTCTCCAAGGGTGCCGTGGCCGATCGTTCGCGTTCGGTCTACACCGGACTCATTGAAATTGAAAAGGGCGCGAAAAGAACTGACGCGCGTCAGACCAACCACAATCTCTTGCTGTCGCCCTTGGCCCACGCCGACAGCGTTCCCAACCTCGATATCAGGGAAAACGACGTCATGTGCGCCCACGCGTCGAGCGTGGGTCCCCTGGATGAACTGCAGCGTTGGTACCTAGAGTCCCGCGGTGTGAGCCGCGAGGACGCGCAACGCCTCTTGATTCAAGGCTTCTTCTTCGAGATGCTTTCCGCCCTGCCGAGCGAATTGGCCGGACTGGTTGAGAGCGACATCGCGGCCGTCTTGGCGAGCGTCGCGGTGGTGACCTCGTGACGATGATCGACATAGGCGTCTTGAGCGACTTCGAGCAGGGGATTGCGCGCCAATTGCACGTCGATGGTCGAGTTCTCGTAGTAGTACGAATTGACGAGACGGTCTACGTCTTGAACGATCGATGCAGCCACGAAGAGTTCAGTTTGGCCGAGGGTGAGGTGGACATGGAGTCGGCCGAAATTGAGTGCGCGCGCCACGGCGCCATGTTCCGTCTCAGCGACGGCGAGCCGGTCTCGCTGCCGGCGACGCGACCCGTGCAGCACTACGACGTCCAAGAGAACAACGGACGTCTCGAGGTGGTCGTGCCATGACCTCGACACTCAAGATCGAAGGACTCCGAGTAGAAGTTGCTGGTAAAGAGGTCCTCAAGGGTTTTAATCTCACCATGAAATCGGGCGAAGTTCACGCGATTATGGGTCCGAACGGTTCGGGTAAGTCCACGCTGGCTCACGCGTTGACCGGTCACCCGGGGTACCGGGTACTTGACGGTTCAGTGACCATTGACGACGTCGAACTCTTGACGATGACGCCCACTGAGCGGGCTCGTCACGGACTGATGCTGGTCCTCCAGCAGCCCTTCGAAATACCCGGCGTTCGTTCGTTCGATCTCCTCGAGGCCGCGGGTGCCGAGCCAGCGACGCTGCGCGAACGCATGCTCGAAGAGGCCGCGCGAATTGAACTGCGCCCGGAGCTTCTCGATCGGTTCGTCAACGTGGACCTCTCGGGAGGTGAACGCAAACGCGCCGAGATGGTTCAGCTCGGCGTACTGCGTCCCAAGTTCGCCGTACTCGACGAGATCGACTCGGGACTCGACGTCGACGCACTCGACGCGGTCGCGAAACGTCTCGTCGGAGCGACCACCGAGTGGAACTGCGGCGTGTTGGCCATTACTCACTTTCGCCGACTGCTCTTAGAACTAACGCCGACGATGATTCACGTCGTAAATGACGGACGAGTCGTTGCGACGGGTGGACCTGAACTTGCGGTCACGTTGGAACGCGATGGATACGAGGTTTTTCGTGGCGCCTCAAGGTGAATCTAAGAACGCGGACTAGGCCAGTAGCCTTGTCGAATGGCGAGAGGACGTGACAACACTCCTGAAGAGCCGACAACCGGTCGCGGGTCAGTCTCCAAAAGGGACCTCGCAAACCAACATCGCCTAATGGCGCTCGGCGACGCCGTTGATCAACAGCGCGGCACGAAGGGCGGACGCCGTAAACCTCGCAAGACCCGTCGCCGTCGTGTGGGTCGAAACTTCGCGATAGCGGGCATCGCGCTCGTGGTCCTGATCGCCGGCGTCGTGGGTGGAGCGTACTTCTACGCGAACTGGCGATTCGATCAAATCCACAAAATCACGGTGGTGGGCGAGGGTCCGAAACCAATATCTGGTAAGCCCTTTAATATTCTGATGATCGGATCAGACTCACGAGCCGGTCTGACGGGACTCGTGGCCAAGCAGTCGGGTGCGGGCTCCGGCGGGATCTCTGGGCAACGCAGTGACAGCGTCAAGATCGTTCACGTAGACCCCACTGCCGGGACCATCTCGATCGTCTCTATACCTCGTGACACGATGGTGACGTTGTTAGCCAATCAATCGACCTACGGCAAGTACAACCGCATCAACGTGAACTTCGGTAAAGGGCCATCACTGGTGGCCCAGACCATTACGGCGAACTTTGGCATAACGATCAATCAGACAATTGTGGTGAGTTTCGCGGGCCTGATTAACGCCGCCGACGCTCTGGGCGGCGTCTACCTCGACTTCCGCTATCCCTCGTGGGACCCCGAGTCGGGTCTTCGTATTCTCCATCCCGGTTGTCAACTTCTTAAGGGCTTTCCAGTGTTAGCGCTCTCGCGAAGCCGCCACTTTTACTACAACACCAGCGGCGCCAAGTTTTTTCCTCACCTCACTGATTCCTACGGCGAGTTATTGAGTCTCGGGTGGCAGTACGACGGTTCGAGTGACTTTGGACGAATTATTCGTCAGGATGACTTTCTTCGTGCGATGGTGGATGGCGCCAAGAAACTTTACAATCCCCTGACGCTGAACTCGTTTCTCTCGGCGCTGCCCCAAGGCATCAGTTTGGACAGTAACTTCACCTTGCGTGAACTCGTGGGTCTCGCGGTGCGCTTTCACTCCATCAACACCAGCGCCATTCAGACCTGGACGTTGCCGAACTACGCGGTGAACAACCTCGGAACGCTCGGTGACGTTCTCTTCGTCCAACAACCCGCGGCGCAGCAGTTGCTCGTGAACATCTTCGGCAGTGGCCTCACCGCGCCGGCGGACCCTCCCCCGAATTCGGCCCTTCAGTCGCTGCCGCCGCCCGTGGTCACCACGACGACGTCAACGCTGCCAACATCAACGACGACGCTGGCAACCAAGAAGAAGAGTTCTACGTCTACGTCAACGTCGACTTCGACGACAACGACGACGCTGAATCCGACGTTGGCCCAGCCAGTCTTCGATCCGACGCCCTGTACGCCGAGCTAGCCGGCGATCTCTTCGAGGCCCTGACGCAGAGTATTCCACGCCAACACCGCGCACTTGATGCGAACGGGAAATTTCACGACGCCCTGTAAGGCAGCGAGTTCGCCCAACCTACGAAGGTCAACCTCGTCATCGCGCTCTGTGTCTTTCGACATCGTGGTCTCGTGTGCCGTCATGAGTTGTTTAAACGTGTCGATAGTTGCTTGAACCTGATCGAGCGGCCTGCCCTTGACGGCATTGCCCATGAGCGACGACGAGGACTGCGAAATCGAGCATCCGTGGCCGGTCATCTTGATGTCCCTCAAGACGCCATCTTCGACATCGAGATAGACCGTCACTTCGTCACCGCAGAGCGGATTGAATCCTTCGACCTTGTGCGCTGGGGGAGTCGGGAGTTCACCTTGATTACGCGGTGAACGATAGTGATCGAGGATGATTTCGCGGTAGAGGTCTTCGAGGTTCGACACGGTCTAGCCGAACATTTTGAGGGCTGATTCGAGCGCCTCGAGGAGTACGTCGGTGTCTTTCGTCATCGAGTACGGGCCAAAGGACGCTCTCGCGGTCGCTGAGAGATTGAACCGTTTCATGAGCGGCTTCGCGCAGTGGTGTCCGGGCCGAACGCAGACGCCGAACTGATCGAGTACCTGGGCGACGTCGTGGGGGTGCACGCCTTGGACGTCGAGACTGATGACGCCGCCGCGATTGGTGACGGTGTTTGGACCAATGACGCGAACCCGTCCGTCAAACGTCGACTCCAAACGAGCCAACGCGTCTGCGGTGAGTTCGTCGTCGTGTGCGGCCACGTTGTCCATGCCCAGGCCTTCGAGGTAACGCACCGCGGCGAAGAGACCGACCGCCTCGGCGATAGGTGGCGTACCGGCTTCGAAGCGGGCCACGCCCTTGGCCGGGGTGAAGCCGTCGACGCGTACGTCGGCGATCATGCCGCCACCGCCGAGAAAGGGTGGCATGGTGTCTAGGACACGTTGTCGGGTCCACAACACGCCAATACCCGTGGGTCCGAGCATCTTGTGGCCAGAGAAGGCCATGAAGTCAATATCAAGATCAGTGACGTCGGTCGGTTCGTGCACTATGGACTGGGCGGCGTCGACGGCGACGAGTGCGCCCACGGCGTGCGCGGCCTGGGCGATGGCTTTTATTGGATTCTTCGTACCGAGTACGTTCGACATGCTCGTAACCGAGAGGAGTTTTACGTCCTTCAGCAACTCATCAAGATTCGTAAGATCAAGGCGGAAGTCGTCGGTGACGGGGATGAAACGGACTTCGATGCCCGTGGTGTCTCTAAGTTGAAACCACGGCACGATATTGGCGTGGTGCTCCATCACAGAGAGCAACACCACGTCGCCGGCATTGAGATTGGCCGCACCCCACGACTTCGCGAGCAGATTAAAAGACTCGGTCGTGTTCTTGGTGAAGACCACTTCGTCGGCGCCCCCGGGGGCGTTGATGAAGCGAGCGACGGCCGAGCGGGAACCTTCGTAGGCCTCGGTCGCCTCGTTGGCTGTCTGGTAGACGCCGCGGTGGACGTTGGCGTGGCGTAGTTCGTAGTAGCGGCTCATCGCACCAATGACGGCGCGGGGCTGGAGTGAGCTGGCGCCGGAGTCGAGGTAGGTAATGGTTCGCCCGTTCACGACGCGTGCGAGCAACGGAATGTCCGCGCGAACGCGACGGGCACTAAAGCTGGTCACGCGCTGACCGGTCGCCACGCGTCGTAGCCGTCGTGGTCGATTTCGGTGGCGAGCTCGGGGCCGCCCGAGTGGACAATTTGACCGTCCACGAGGACGTGCACGAAGTCGGGTTGAATCTCGTCGAGGAGTTTGACGTAGTGGGTCACCACGACGGCACCCATTGTTGGGTGTTGCTCGCGCACGGTGCTGACGCCCTTGGCGACCACGCGTAGCGCGTCGATATCGAGTCCCGAGTCAGTCTCGTCAAGTAGGGCCAGCACCGGTTCGAGGAGCGCCATTTGTAAGACTTCGTTGCGCTTGCGCTCGCCGCCCGAAAAGCCGTCGTTGAGGTGACGCTCAGCGAAGGCGCTGTCGATTCCAAGGCGGTCCATCCATTCAGCGAGATCGAGGCGTACCTCCAGCACGCTCAACTCGTCGAGGCCCTTTCGCGCGGCGATGGCTTGACGCAGAAACTGAATGACCGAGACGCCGCTGATTGCTTCGGGGTACTGGAAGGCGAGAAAGATGCCGGCCCGTGCGCGCTGATCGGGCGTCCAGGCGCCGATGTTCTCGCCGTGGAGCAGAATCTCGCCGCCGGTCACGGTGTAACCAGGGTGACCCATGATCACGCTCGCCAGCGTGGACTTGCCCGCGCCATTGGGTCCCATGAGGGCGTGGACTTCGCCCTCGTTCACCACGAGGTCGACGCCACGAAGAATCGGGGCGCCTTCGGCCTCGGCGTGGAGATTACGTAGCTCTAAGAGTGGTTTTGGCACGCAGTGAGCCTACTGGCGAAGCAGGGAATCACTACTTTTAACTACCAGCCGCGCTGCACCCACTCTTCGAGGTGAGGACGCTCGTCGCCAATCGTCGATGGTGCACCGTGGCCCGGCCAAATGGTGGTGTCGGCATCGAACGTGTGAAAGAGACGCTCGTCGATGGAGGTGATAATCGTCGAGAAATCGCCGATGTCCGACGCGGTGTTGCCGGGGCCGCCCGGGAAGAGGGTGTCGCCGGTGAAGAGCATGGGCGTGTCGACGAGCGCGAAGCAGATACTTCCAGGGGTGTGACCGGGCGTGTGCACGGTTCGAAGACGGAGATCGCCAATGGTGTGCTCGGTGTCGTCCTCTAGGAGGTGGTCGTAGCTCGGCAACATGCCGGCGTCCTCTTGGCGCACCCACACGTCGATGCCCGCCTCGCGGACCTGCTCGACGGCGCCGATGTGGTCCCAGTGACCGTGTGTTTCGAGCACTGACGTCACACCCAGACGTGTAGCCACCCTTAGTAACCGGTCGTGTTCGTTGGCCGCGTCGAGCAGGGTGGCCTCGCCCGTGCGCTTACAGCGCACGACGTAGACGTTGTTCTCGATGGGCCCCACGACGAAGCGGTGCACTTCAGCATTGGCGTCTGACCAGATCAGTTCGACGTTGTCCACGCTCCCAGAATGGCACGAAAATCTAGGGCCTCCAGATTGACTATTCTCGACCTTGGCGCGCAGAGCGCCGGAGAAGATGAGGTCTCGTAATGAACTTTGGCTTTAGCGAAGAACAAGATGAACTTCGCAAAATGGTTCGGCGCTTCTTAGAAGAGAAGTCGCCCGAAAGCGAAGTTCGCCGTCTTATGGCGACCCCGGAGGGCTACGACCCAGCGGTCTGGGCCCAGATGGCCAACGAGCTCGCCCTTCAGGGACTGGGCATTCCCGAGGAGTTCGGGGGGCAGGGCTTTGGGCCGGTCGAGCTCTACGTGGTCTTTGAAGAGATGGGTGCCGCGCTGTTGTGCTCGCCGTACTTTTCGACGGTGGCCCTGGCTGCGAACGCGTTGCTCTTTGTGGGCAGCGACGCCGACAAGGCGGCGTACCTTCCGGGCATTGCCTCTGGCGAGACCATCGCTACCGTTGCGTTAACCGACGACGCCGGTGGGTGGGACCTCGGCACTACTTCGACGACGGCGACTGGTTCGGGCGAAGACTTCGTGCTCGACGGTATTCGCAGCTACGTCACCGACGGCTCGACGGCGAACCTGATCTTGGTCCCCGCAATGACCGCCAAGGGCCTCTCGCTCTTCGCCGTCGCCGGTGACGCGAAGGGTCTTACGCGCGAGTCGCTCTCGACGATGGATCAGACCCGCAAACAGAGTCGACTCGAGTTCAAGGGCACGCCCGCCAAGCTCGTGGGTGAAGAAGGTGGCGCACTGGCGGGCCTCAACGCCACGCTGCAGGTCGCTGCCGCTGCACTCGCGGCTGAACAGGTTGGTGGCGCGCAGCGTGTCCTCGACGCGTCGGTTGAATACGCGAAGACTCGCGTGCAGTTCGGACGTCCCATTGGCTCGTTCCAGGCTATTAAGCACAAGTGCGCCGATATGTTGCTCGACGTGGAGTCGGCCAAGTCCGCGGCGTACTACGCGGCCTGGTCCGCCCAAGAGCTCAGCGACGAGCTACCCATCGCAGCCAGCCTCGCTAAGTCGTTCTGTTCCGAGGCCTACTTTCACTGCGCCGCGGAGAACATTCAGATTCACGGCGGCATCGGCTTTACGTGGGAACACCCCGCGCACCTTTACTTCAAGCGCGCGAAGAGTTCCGAACTCTTCCTAGGTGACCCGGCGTATCACCGTGAGCTTCTGGCGCAGCGCCTAGGTATCTAGTTTTCGTGCTCGCACACGAGCAACTCCAAAGCGGCAGTTCGCTGCTCGATCTACGAATTTGCACTTCCAACGCTCGTCCCGTGGTCGGTCACGTTCTCGTCATCGTGCACGGACTTCCTCGTCTCGTAGGTATGGGGCGTCAGGCGGCGGGACTGTTGCCCGAACTGGCGGAACACGTCGCGAACGAGTCGGGATGGACGGTAGCGACGGGGACACTCAGCGGCGTGGGCGGCAGCACCGGCACGTTTTCTGCATCCCAGTGGCGCGCCGACCTCGGTGTGATTCTCGAGCGCGTCACCGAAGGAGAAGAAAGAATCTCACTCGCCGGTTTTGGCTTTGGCGGTTCCCTCGCACTCGCCGCGGCGGCCAATGACGACCGAGTTCGCGGCGTCGCGACCTTCGCCTCACCCGCGCATTTAGCCGCGTGGGCCGGTTCGGCCAAGGAGATTCACCGCGCGGTCCAGGTCGCGGGTGTGGTGGGTGATGAGAAGGATCTGCTCGCTCCCGACGATCTCTATAACGACCTGCTCGCGATCGATCCAATCGGCGCCATCGCCACCCTGCCACCCCGGCGACTTCTCATCGGTCACGGAACCGACGACGTTGAAGTACCGGCCTTTGACGCGCGGGACTTGCTCGCGGCGGCCGATGGACGAGCCGAGCTTCGTCTCATTCAAGGCGCTGGTCACCAGTTACGAGCCGACCCGCGCATGGTGGCAACGTTGCTAGGTTGGCTCGATCGTCACCGTTGAAAGAGCTGCATCGAGTGCGCGGCGAATGTCGCGTGCCGTTTCTTCTGGATTCGTCGCCTCGGTGAGTGAGCGCACGACGACGAAGTGACGTACGCCGGCCCTAACGAGACCGGCCACGTTGGCCGCGTTGACGCCCCCAGTGACAAAGACTGGGCGGGTACTGCGGGCTTGGCTCTCCACGGCGTAGTCAACGCCCGTACCCTCGCGTCCGGGCTTGGTGGGGGTCGGCACGATGGGACCAGCGCTGAAGTACGTAGCGTTGCCTTTGAGGGCCTCGTCGAACTCGCGGTACGAGTGCGTGGAGAGCCCGACGATCGCTTCGTCGCCAAGAATTTCTCGACAGTGTTCGACGCTGACGTCGTCTTGACCCACGTGCACCCCGTCGGCACCGGCGTCGAGAGCGAGCTCGGGTGAGTCGTTCATGACAAAGGGCACGTTGAACTCGCGACAGATTGGCACCATAAGACGAGCCAGGGTGAGCTGTAGTGGCGCTGGCGCGTCTTTTTCTCGCAGTTGGACCACGTCGACACCACCACGAAGGACCGACGGAAGGAAGTCGGCCACATCGTTACGTGCGGGGACACAGAGGTAGAGACGTCGCGTAGAGAGGTCGAACACCTCGTCCACTCTAGAAGTTGGCGAACTTGTGTCCCGTCGTCGCAACGAGGTGGTGCAGAATAGGACTATGCAGATTCCCGCCAAAGCCGAGTACGCCATTCGCGCGCTCTTGACCTTGGCGGCGAGCGACGTCTCAGTGAGTGCCGACCATCTCGCCCACGAGCAGGCCCTGCCGGCCAAATTCCTAGGTGCCATCCTCTCCGACCTTCGTCGCGGGGGACTTGTGACGAGTCAGCGCGGTCCTGAGGGTGGCTTCAAGTTGGCCCATGACCCTGATCAGATCACGATCGCCGACATTCTGCGCGTAGTGAGTGGACCGATGGCCGGGGTGAGGGGCATGCGACCAGAGACGCTCGAGTACGAAGGCGAAGCCACGCACTTGCGCGACGTGTGGGTAGCGGTACGAGGTGCGCTTCGTGAAGTGCTCGAGCACGTGACGTTGGGTCAAGTACTTCGCGGCGATCTGCCCGAGTCGGTGACGCGATTCACGAGCGATCCCGACGCTTGGATTACTCGAATCATATGAATCGAATTCATACCGACGGCGCCTGCCGCGGTAACCCTGGACCGGGTGGCTGGGCGTGGGCGAGTGGAACAGACGAGTACGCGAGCGGCGCGGCAGAGCACACCACTAATCAGCGCATGGAAGTGCTCGCGGTCATTGAGGCCTTGAGAGATCATCCAGATGGCCCCGTCGAGATCGTGAGCGACTCGAACTACGTGGTGAAATGTTTTCACGACTCGTGGTACGTGGGGTGGCTGCGCCGAGGCTGGAAGAACTCCAAGGGCGAACCGGTGGCGAACCGCGACCTCTGGGAGGCGCTGTTGCCACTGGCCCTCGAGAGCGGACGCGAGGTCACGTTCTCGAAAGTGAAAGGTCATTCGGGCGATCGAATGAACGACTTTGTGGACGAACTCGCTACCAGGGCCGCGGACACGCAGCGAAGCCAGCACTCGTAGACCGTCTGAGCCAAAGCGTAAAAACATTAGGATTTCCTCCGGGGGAAGTCGCCGTACTACCGAAGGGAAAGTCGTGGTTAACGAGGCCCAGCAGTTCGATGTCGTCGTAATCGGAGGAGGACCTGGTGGTTACGCCGCGGCCCTCTACGGCGCCTCCGCCGGCCTCAACATCGCCATTATCGAGCGCGACAAGGTCGGTGGCACCTGCCTGCACCGCGGTTGCGTGCCCGCGAAGGAGTTTCTTGAAACCGCGCACGTTCGGCGAACGGTCGAACATTCGTCGAACTTTGGCATTAGCGCGACGGGCGTGTCGGTGGACTTTGCGGTCAGCCAGGCTCGCAAGAACGAGATAGTCGATCGGCTCTACAAGGGCCTCTCGGGCCTATTGAAGGGCCGAAAGGTGACGATCTTTGAAGGCACGGGTCAGCTCCAAAGCGACTTGAGCGTCACGATCTCTGAGGGCGCGGACGCCGGCGTCATCGCCAAAGGCACCAACGTTATTCTGGCCGCTGGTTCGGTGCCACGGACGTTGCCCGGTTTTGACGTCGACGGAACGATCGTTGTCACCTCGGATGAATTTCTTGATCTCAGCGCACTGCCCGATACCGCGACCGTCATCGGCGGTGGTGCGATTGGCTGCGAGTTCGCGTCGCTCCTCGCGGACATGGGAACCAAAGTCACCATTCTGGAGGGACTGCCCTCTATCTTGGCCGGCTGCGACAGCGAAGTCGCCAGTGTGGTGCAGCGCTCGTTTAAAAAGCGCGGCATTGATATTCGCGTCGGCGTGAAGATCACTGGCCACACGCCAAAGAAGGGTGCCACCACGATTGCCATGGAAGGCGAAGAGTCCGTCGACACCGACATGGTCGTGATGTCCGTTGGACGTCGTCCGCGCACCGAGGGCCTGTTAAGCGACGACACGAAAGTTCAACTCGACGAGCGGGGCTTCGTTGTCGCTGACAGCTATCAGCGAACCGGTAACCCCAACGTATTCGCGGTGGGTGACGTGGTGGCCAATTCGCCCCAACTCGCGCACGTGGGATTCGCCGAAGCGATTGTTGCCATTAAGTCAATTCTGGGTGAGTTCGTGGTACCGGTCGACTACGACCGAGTTCCCTGGGCCATCTACTCCAATCCCGAAGTGGCGTTCTGTGGTCTCACCGAAGCGTCGGCCAAGGAGAAGGGCTATGACGTGGTCGTGAAGAAGGACCCATATGGCGGTAACAGTCGGGCGCAGATCATTGGTGACACTGAAGGTGTTGTCAAAGTCATTGCCGAGAAGCGCGCTGACGGCACGGCTGGTCAGATTCTCGGTGTCCATATGGCCGGTCCGTGGGTCACCGAGCAACTCGGCGCGGGCTACTTCGCCGTGAACTGGGAAGCGACCGCCGAAGAGGCCGCCGCGCTCATTCAGCCGCACCCTTCCCTGTCCGAGACCTTTGGCGAAACGTTGCTCGCGTTAGCCGGAAGAGGTCTTCACGTTGGCTGACGTCACGCTCCCGAGTTTGGGTGAGTCGGTCACCGAGGGAATTATCACGCAGTGGTTCAAGAAGGTCGGCGACGCGGTCGCGCGCGACGAACCGCTTTTTGAGGTTTCGACGGACAAGGTCGACTCCGAGATGCCCTCCCCAGCGGCCGGTGTCCTCACCGAGATTCTCGCCAACGAGGGCGACACCGTCCAAACCGGTTCTCGCGTCGCCGTCATCGATGAGTCAGCCTCGGCCGCAGTTCCGACGGCGCCAGTAATCAGCGAAGCGACGACGGCACCGGTTTCGCAACTGCCGCCAACGCCGCCGAGTGTTTCAAGGCCAGCGCCCTCGCCAGAGGTCACGGCGAATGGTGTCGTCGTCTCACCGGTCGTCCGGCGAATCCTCTCGGACGGTGGCGTAGAGCCATCGACGCTTCAAGGTACCGGTCCCGGCGGGGCAATAACGCGTCGCGACGCTGAGCGCGCCGTGGCGCAGGGCCCGACTGAAGAGATCATTGTTCCGCTCAGTAACGGGCGCCGACGCATGGGCCAGCACATGTCGGTCTCTAGTCAAAGCACCCCGCACGGATTCGTCGCGATTGAAGTCGACGGCGCGATTTTTGGCGAGCTCGAAGCGATCGGACGCGTGACGCGTGACGGTGTGTCGATTAGTGACGAAATGGTCGTCAGTTTGGCGGCCGTTCGTGCGCTCGCTGAGTTCGAGTTCCTCAACGCCACCTACGTCGGTGATGAGTTCACGCTTCACCGCACCGTGAACCTGGGTGTCGTGCGCGCCGTGGTCGACGACGGCATGTTGGTGCCGGTGGTCCACGCGGCGGCGGGTCTGACGTTACGGGCTTTGGCGCGCCGCGTGAATGAACTCGACGAACGCGTCGCGTCGCGTCAGTTGACGACGGATGATCTAATGGGCGGAACTTTCACGATCGCGGGCTCACCAAGTGAACACACGCTGTGGACGGCACCGATCATCATCCAACCTGAGGTGGCAATCCTCTCGATGGGTGCCGTGCGTCTCGAGCCCGTAGTCATCGTAAGGGACGGTGCTACGACGGTCGAGGTCGGCCGGCGCGTGGTGCTTGGCCTCTCTTTCGACCACCGAGTCTGTGAATCCGTGGGCGCGGCGAGCTACCTTGAACGAGTGGCCGAGTTGCTCGCTGGAATGGATCTCGAGAGCGAGCGATAGATGCTCCGACGACGCCACCTAGGGCGAGTTTCCTTCGTTGAAGCAAATGACTTTCAGCGCGCACTTCTTCAAGCCAGCGACGACTACGTCTTGTTGTTCGAGCATCCGCCGACCTACACCAAAGGCGTTCGAACACGGGAGGAGAACTTCCTCATCGATCCCGCACTGTTGAACGCGGTAGTCGTTAACGCCGATCGCGGCGGTGACGTTACTTATCACGCGCCCGGCCAAGTCGTTGCCTGGGCCATCGTGAGCGTGGGGGACGATCCGGCCGCCGGCAAGGCGCACGTCCATCGACTCGAAGACGCGGTGATCGCGACCGTGCGCCGTACTGATCCTGAAGGGCGCCTCGGCGTCGTTGACCGTCTCGATGGCTACCCCGGTGTCTGGGCGGATACGCAAGATGCCCCGAAGAAGATCGCCGCGGTGGGCGTGCGGACCGAACGCAATGAAGCGGGACGGCGGCGAACCTTGCACGGCGTGGCGCTCAACGTCGACATCGACCTCGAAGGTTTTAAGGCCATCGTGCCCTGTGGCATACCCGACAAGCCTGTCGGGTCACTTCAGTCGCTCGGTCTCTCTGTGACGACGCTTGACGTTGAGGCCATCTTGGGTGAAGAGTTAGAGCGTGTGCTCGGTGGCCCCGCGCGGATTGCTCGCGTTGATCGCAGTGAGGCCACCATGTCGAACGAGCGTCCCCTTCTTCGACGACTCAGGAAGGCCGGCGTCGATCCGGACGCAGGCCTTCCTCTCAACACGCGCAAACCTGACTGGCTTCGAATCGAAGCGCACATGGGCAGTGAGTTTCAGTCACTTCGCAAACTGACCGAGGACTTACGGCTCGTGACCGTGTGCGAAGAGGCGGGCTGTCCGAACATCTTCGAGTGCTGGTCCGCGGGCACTGCGACGTTCATGGTGAACGGTGAGCGTTGCACGAGAGCGTGTGGTTTTTGCCTCGTCGACACGAGTAAGCCGCTGCCGCTTGATCCCACTGAGCCAGAGCGCGTCGCCGAGGCGGTAGTGCGACTTAACTTGGCCCACGCCGTGATTACCTGCGTGGCCCGCGACGACCTCGACGACGGGGGCGCGGGCGCCATCGCTCAAAGTGTCCGAGCCATCCGCGAGCGATCACCCGGTACCAATGTCGAGGTTTTGACGAGCGACTTAAAGGGCGACCCCGATGCCCTGCAACTCATTATCGACGCGCGACCCGACGTGTTGAATCACAACATCGAAACGGTGGCGCGACTCCAGCGCGCCGTACGCCCGAGCGCCGGTTATCTTCGCTCGCTCACGGTACTCGCACGAAGTGCGCACGCGGGCCTCACGACGAAGTCGGGACTAATGGTCGGTCTCGGTGAGACCGTTGACGAAGTCGAGGAGACGCTCGCCGACCTCGCGGCGGTGGGTGTGCAGATCGTCACCATTGGTCAGTACCTTCGTCCTACCGCGCGACACCTACCGGTGGCGCGCTTTTGGGAGCCAGCGGAGTTCGACGACCTCGCTGAGCGCGGTCGACTTTTGGGGTTACGTCACGTGCAGTCGTCGCCACTCACGCGATCGAGCTACCACGCGCGTGAAGCCCTCAGCGAGGCAACACCCGTCGCGGCACCGGCACGACGCCACTGAGGCGACGCGTTGGTGGCGTCGCCTAGGCGACGAAGTACTTGGCCTTGGGGTGGTGACAGATGATGGCGTCCGTCGTCTGCTCGGGGTGCAGTTGAAAACCTTCTGACACTGAGACGCCGATGCGCTCTGACTCGAGGAGTGTGGCGACTTTGGCGTTGTCCGTCAAGTCTGGGCACGCGGGGTAGCCCCAGGAATAACGTCCGCCGCGGTACTGCTGGCGAAACAGGCCGGTCAGCGTTGGACCGTCTTCTTGCACGAAGTCCAGTTCTTCGCGAATGCGCTTATGCCAAAGTTCGGCTAATGCTTCGGCCATTTCGACACCCAGTCCGTGGAGCATGAGGTAGTCGGTGTATCGATTCTCTGAGAAGAGCTGGTGGGCGCGATCGGAGATTCGACTGCCCATGGTGACGAGCATGAAACTGGCGTAGTCGAGTTCGGGGCTTTCGTGGGATCGAAAGAAGTCGGCGATGCAAAGATTCGGTGCGTCCTTTTGCCGAGGGAAGTGGAATCGAGTGGTCTCACGTTCGCGTGACTCATCGGAATAGATGACGAGATCGTTTCCGTCAGCGGCTGCGGGAAAGTGTCCCCATACGACTTGAGGAACGAGAAGGTCCTCTTCGATGGCGACGCTTAACTGCTCGCGAAGCGTTGCGCTGACGCGGACTTTGAACGTCGCGTCGTCCTCGCCTTTCTCAGGACGAAAGCCCCATTGATTACGAAACAGTGCGGTGAGATTCAAAAACTCACTGATCTCGTCAATCGACATACCTTTAGCGACGCGACTTCCGATGAAGGGCGGGGTGAAGAGGGGATTGTCCTCTTCCACATCGGGACTTCGACGGGGCAACGTGAGATCGGGCTCTGGTGAGGGGTCGCGGAACCTGCGCTGCACGTTTTTTTTCGACAGCTCACGCCCAAAGTTCGGGTCATCGGGGCCGCCCCGGCGAATATCACCGAGCTGGTCGAGTACCCGCAGCCCTTCGAAGGCGTCTTTACCATAAAAAAGTCGACCGGCGTAGACCTCGCGGAGGTCGCGCTCTACGTACGTGCGCGTAAGGGCCGCACCGCCGAGCAACACCGGAACCTCGGACATGGATCGTTCATTCATAATCTCGAGGTTCTCGCGCATGACGAGGGTGGACTTGACCAACAGCCCACTCATGCCCAGGGCGTCGGCCTTGTGTTCTTCCACGGCGCTCAGCATCTCGTTCACGCCTACCTTGATGCCGAGGTTGATGACCTCGTAGCCGTTATTGGTCAAAATGATGTCCACGAGGTTCTTACCGATGTCGTGCACGTCGCCCTTGACGGTAGCCAGTACGACCCGTCCTCGTCCACCCTGATCGTTCTTCTCCATCAGTGGTTCGAGGAACGACACGGCCGACTTCATGGTTTCCGCGCTTTGTAACACAAAGGGAAGTTGCATTTCGCCACTGGCGAAGAGGTCGCCAACGACCCGCATACCGTCTAAGAGGATGTCGTTCACGATGTCGAGGGGCTTTGCGCCCTCGGCCATTGCCGCGTCGAGATCGTTCTCAAGACCCACGCGAGCGCCGTCGATTATGCGTCGTTTCAGACGCTCGTTGAGCGGCAGGTCGTCCAGGGACGGCCCCGAGTCGTCGGACGTCTTCACGCCCTCAAAGAGACGCAGCAACTCACTCAACGGGTCGTAGTCGTCGCGTCGGCGGTCGTAAATAAGGTCGAGACAGACCTGACGCGCTTCGTCATCGATCCGGTGCAAAGGGAGAATCTTGGACGCGTGGACAATGGCGGCGTCAAGCCCGGCTTCGGCCGCTTCGTGAAGAAAGACGCTGTTCAGCACTTGACGAGCAGCGGGATTGAGGCCAAAGGAAATATTGGAGAGTCCAAGGATCGTTTGGACACCGGGCATCTCGGCTTTGATCCGGGCGATCGCTTCGAGGGTCTCGATGCCGTCACGACGTGAGTCGACCATGCCCGTCGAGAGGGGCAGTGCCAAAGTGTCAATGAAGATGTCGTGGTGATCGAGTCCGTAGCGCGATACCGCGAGCTCGGTAATGGCCTTTGCGGCACGCACCTTCCACTCGGCCGTTCGCGCCTGGCCCTCTTCGTCGATGCACGTTGCCACGATCGCCGCACCGAATTCGCTCGCTAGTGACAAAAAGCTGTCCAGACGAGTACCGGGAGCATCTCCTTCTTCGAGATTGACGGAGTTGAGGAGAGGTTTCCCGCCGAGCCACGTGAGCGCCTGACGAGCGACCGGTGCTTCGGTGGTGTCGATCATTACGGGCACTGACGACTGCGTCGCGAGACGACTCATGAGTTCGTTCATGTCACTCACACCGTCGGCCCCGGTGTAGTCAACGCAAACGTCCAGGATGTGCGCGCCCTCTTTGATCTGCTCGCGTCCAATCTCGACGCACGAGTCCCAGTCGCCTTCGAGCATCGCGTCACGGAACTTCTTCGAGCCATTCGCGTTCGTCCGTTCGCCAATGAGTAGGACCGACCGGTCTTGTTGATAGCTGACGGGCGAGTAGATCGACGCAACCGCGTGATCGATGACGGGCGAGCGCTTGGCGGCATTGAGTGGTCGAACGGTCTCAATGACGCGTGAGAGATGTTCCGGCGTCGTGCCACAGCACCCGCCGATCACCTGGACGCCGTATTCGGTGACGAACTTGGCGAGGTGTTCAGCGAGCGCGTCGGGCGTGAGGTCGTAGTGCATTTTGCCCTCAACGACACTCGGTAGTCCCGCGTTGGGCATACACGAGAGCGCGAGCGACGCGTTGTCCGAGAGCGTGCGAAGTGGTTCGTACATCTCCACGGGTCCCGTTGCGCAGTTGAGTCCAATGACGTCGATACCCAGAGGTGACAGCGCCGTGATGGCCGCGCCAATTTCAGTGCCGGGCAACATGCGACCGGTGAGTTCAATGGTTACTTGCACTTGGATTGGTACGACGCGACCGTGACGAGCCATCGCTCGATGACAGGCGGCGACGGCGGCCTTACCCGAGAGGAGGTCGAACATCGTCTCGACGAGCAAGAGGTCGACGCCACCCTCTAAGAGTCCGTAGGCCAACTCTTCGTAACTCGCCGAGAGAGCGTCGTAGGTGATCTGGCCGAGCGTCGGGAACTTCGTGCCCGGTCCCATGGAGCCGGCGACGAACCTTGGTTCATTCGCGCTCGCGTAACTGTCGGCAACGCGTCGGGCAATCTGGGCCGAGGCGAGAGCCATTTCGTGGGTGCGCTCGCCTATGCCGTATTCGTTAAGGACTACCGAAAACGTCCCAAAGGAGTCCGTCTCGATGGCGTCGACGCCCACGTCGAGGAACGATCGATGCAGCGACTCAACAGCGTCGGGCTTAGTGACGCAGAGAATCTCGTTACAGCCCTCCAAAGAGGCACCGCCAAAGTCGTCGGCGCTGAGCTGTTGGAGCTGGAAATTGGTACCCGTTGCACCGTCGTAGATGAGCACTCTCTGGGTTAGGGCCTTCAGATAGGGGTCGTCGGCGCTCGGTCGAGGAAACGGCAGACGAAAGGTTGGCTCCATTGGTCTTTTAGGTTACTGGTGATGCCCTCGTTCACTACGCTGACGACGTGAAGATTTACACGCGCGGCGGTGACGACGGCACCACGGGTCTCTACTTTGGTGGCCGCGTTGAGAAGAGTTCTCTGCCCATTGAAGTCAACGGTGCGGTCGACGAAGCGCAGGCCGTGCTCGGGTGGGCTCGCTCGCTGAGCGACGCGGGATCGCGCTTGAGTGAGCTACTCATCGTGATCGAACGTGATCTCTGGGTGCTCATGGCCGAGGTGGCGACGCTGCCCGCGAATCGACACAAGCTCGTAGCCGAGAAGTCACTGGTCACCCAAGTCATGATTGACCGTCTCGAGAACGAGATCGACGCACTTTCCTCCGAGATCGAGATGCCCAAGGAGTTCGTCGTACCGGGTGAGACTCAGTTGTCCGCGGCGCTCGACGTCGCGCGCACGGTCATTCGTCGCGCGGAACGCATCGCCGTGGGTTACCCCCTCGATGGCTCGCTCGTCAATCCTTACCTCAATCGACTGAGCGACCTCGTGTGGACGATGGCTCGTTGGGCCGAAGGACCGCAACATCGAACCGCCCGGGTTCACGACTAACAAAGGCACGCCATGGCTCGTACTGCTCGTATCACATCGTTGAAGGAAGCGCTCGCGCAGACGACCATTGGCGTCGTGGTGATCTTTAACGACGACGTGGGCATCGTGAGCGACGCGATACCGGCCAATCTCGCCGGCGTAGAGATTCCGCGAGCGTTGAGCAGAGAGTGGTGCACGCAACAAGGCCTCAAGGACGAGGCCGGCAGTTACGTCGTGTTGCGATCGATGTCGGGACCCAACGTCGCTTTTATCTCTCTCGGCTCAAACACTTCGGAGGCCCAGAACTTCCGACTCGTGGGGGCCGGGGCTCTCCGCGCCGCGGGCGAAGGTTCGATCGCGGTTCTCTTGGCCACCGACGAGTTGAGCGACCCCGCTCAAGTGGCCCAAGCACTCGTTGAGGGTGCGCTGATCTCCTCGTACAGCTTTAAGAACAGTGTCGGTGACGCCACGCTCGACGTAGTGCCCCTTGGCGTGCCGCTGCCGTCGGTGTCGGTACACGACGACATCACTAAGGGCGTGGAGCGCGGGGTCACCATCGCGAACGCGGTCAACTGGGCCAAGTTTCTCATCGACTCACCGGCCGGTTTCCTTCCGCCCAAGGAGCTCGCCAGGGCTATCGATGAGCGCCTCGAGAAGGACGCGCACGTCAAGGTGGATATTTGGACCGAGTCAAGGATCAAAGAGGAACGGCTCGGCGGACTACTCGGCGTGGGACAGGGTTCCGCCCAACCAACGCGACTGGTCTACGCGACCTACGACCCCGCGCCGGGCACCGAGTTGCCGCACGTCGCGCTCGTCGGCAAGGGCGTGACCTTTGACTCGGGAGGACTGTCCATTAAGTCCGGCGAGGGCATGATGACAATGAAGACGGACATGTCGGGCGCGGCGATTGTGATGTCCGTACTTTCTATGGCGAGCCGATTGACGCTCAAGGTCAAGGTGACCGCCATTGCTCCCCTGACGGAGAATCTGCTCGGCGACAGGGCGACCAAGCCCGGCGACGTACTCACGATTCGCAACGGCATGACCATTGAGGTGCTCAACACCGACGCCGAGGGTCGACTGATCTTGGCCGACGGCCTCAGTCTCGCCGTGGAGACGAACGCCGACACCATCATCGACGTCGCGACGTTGACTGGTGCGCAGAACGTCGCCCTCGGTGATGAAGTGGGTGCGATGTACGCCTCGACGGATGAACTCGCGTCACTGCTCGCCGCGGCGAGTGCTAGAAGCGGCGAAGCGCTTTGGCGTATGCCCCTCGTCGACAGTTACGAGTCCCACATTGAATCAGACGTGGCGGACATGAAGAACATCGGCAAACCTCCTCGGGCCGGCTCCATCACCGCCGCGCTGTTGCTGCGTCGATTCACGAACGGCCGGGCGTGGGCGCACCTGGACATCGCGGGTCCGGGACGGGCCGAGGCCGCGCGGGGCTATCAGACAAAGGGCGCGACGGCCTTTACGGCGCGCACCTTGGTTGAGTACCTCACGGCCTTAGCAGCGTCGACGAGCGTTTAAGGATTTAAGCGTCGAACGCGCTCGCGACGAGTAGGTACGTCGCGTTCAAGTGACTTCGACGCGACGTTGTTCTCGTCGCCGTGACCGATCAGAATTGAACAAAAGAGCTCTTCATCGACGATGCCGGCCCAGCGCAACACGGCTTCGTCGTTTCGAAAGTTGCCCCAGATAGTGGCCTGCCAGCCGTGTTCTTCAATTAATAACAACAACGCCATGGTCGCCATCGCCGCGTCGGTGTGCCAGTAGGGCACCGGCCACGCTGTTCGATCACTCAATCCCGATTTGGCTTTGTCGTCTTCGCCGTATCGCGCTACGTAGTCCTGAGCGCGGTCGGTGACGAGGACCACCGCGCCGGCTCGACGGAGTCCGTCGCTTCGTCGAGAACGCTCACGCCAGAGCTCGTCGGTGGCGTGTTGAAAGTAGCCAACCACCGAAGAAGCGCCCAGCGTGTAGACCCGTACGCCCGCACTGTTGCCGGCGGTAGGCGCCCACAAGGCTTGAGCGCAGAGTTCGTCCAGCACGACTTCATCAACGGGAGTCCCATCGAAAGAGCGGATCATGCGCCGAGCGGCCAGCAGTTCGCGAAGTTCCACGCGACGGGTTTAGCAGGTGTCCCGTTTTGTAATGTTGACCAGACAGGTAAGGTTTAGGCACTGAAAAGGAGCGTCCCTTGTCCTCACCACGAGACCTACTGAACGCCGCCAAAGCCGAGATTCGCGAGATTGACCCCCACGACGTGGCGGCTCGTCTCGATTACTACGAGCTACTCGACGTTCGCGAGCCCGAAGAGTACGAACAAGGCGCCCTGCCCGGTGCGGTGCACGTGCCGCGCGGACAACTCGAGTTTTCCATCGAAGGACGGCTCCTGAACAAGAACGCACCCGTTGCCGTCTACTGCGCCGGTGGCACGCGCAGCGCCTTCGCCGCGAAGACCCTCCAAGATCTCGGCTACACCGACGTGGTTTCGATTGCTGGTGGATTTAACAAATGGAAGGACGAGGGTCTTACGTGGGATACGCCGCGCTCCTTAAGCCAAGACCAGCGCATTCGATACCAACGACACCTCTTACTCCCTGAAGTGGGAGAAGAAGGTCAGATGAAGTTGCTCGACTCCAAGGTCTTGCTGCTCGGCGCGGGCGGGCTCGGCTCACCGGCCGCCCTCTACCTCGCCGCGGCCGGGGTGGGAACGATTGGCATCATCGACATGGACGTCGTTGACTCATCGAACTTGCAGCGACAGATCCTCCACACGCTCGATCGTGTCGGCATGCGCAAAGTGGAGAGCGCCAAGATCGCCCTGACGGCGATGAATCCTGACATCAAGGTTCTCACCTACGACACGCGCCTAAGCGCGGAGAACATCCTCGATATCTTCGACGGCTACGACGTCATCGTTGACGGCACCGATAACTTTCCCACGCGCTACCTCGTCAATGACGCGGCGCTCGTCAAGCGCATTCCGGTCGTCCATGGTTCTATCTTTCGATTCGAGGGCCAAGCCACCGTCTTCAACCCCTACGTGGGACCTTGCTATCGCTGCATGATTCCCGAGCCGCCGCCCGCGGAACTCGCGCCGAGCTGCGCCGAAGCGGGCGTGCTGGGTGTCTTGCCCGGCATCATTGGATCGATTCAAGCAGTAGAGACCATCAAGATGTTGCTCTTATTGGGCGATCCGCTCGTGGGACGACTGTTGACCTATGACGCTTTGGACCAGTCGTTTCGCTCGTTTAAGGTTCGTCGCGATCCTGAGTGCCCAGCCTGCGGTGAGAACGCTGGCGAGATCGTCATCGCTGAGTACGACGACCTCTGCATGCCACACGCGGTGCTCGCTTAAGCGACCACCACAATCGTGCCCACGATTTTGTCGTGCAATGTTTGGTTGCGCGCGTCAAAGAGCGGGTACAAGTTGTCGATGATGGCGACCGCTACCACGAACACCAGCAAGGCGCGCGGCAGCGCGAAGGCCGTGACGAAATAGAACACGACAATGGCGGTGCGCTGTAACGCCTGTCGGGTGGTCAACATCTTGCCCGTCGCGGCGTCGCGAATCCTCGTCGCGGCGACTCGATTGCCGAGTGTTTGGCCCTGGGCCCCGCTCGTGAGTTTGAAGAGGTAGAGGCCTACCAAGACGAAACCGGCGAGAGCCCCGAGAAAGTTGCCACCAACTTGGTCGAAGACCGCGATGAAGACCGACACCGGGATGATGAGTACGAGTTCGTCGGCGAACATCTGGCCAACGCGACGGCCAAATCCGGCGAGCATCAGCCCCGTCGTTGGATCGATCGGACCTCGAGCGCCGTCGGGCAGGTTTCTGTCGCACGCTGGACAGTTGGTCCCAATCATTTCCGTGCCGCAGTTTGAACAGTTCATCTCTCTATCTTGCTTGGTGGCGCGACAACTCACCAACTTTCCATTCGCTGTCGGGACTCTTGTCGGACTTCGACGCTCGAAGCTACCGCCTAATCTTGGTTGCGTGAGTACCGAGAAGCGCGTGACCGATTCGGGTATCGAGATCAAGACCGTCTACCGTGGCGCCGATCTAGAAGGTTTCGACGAAGCTACACAGCTCGGCGATCCCGGCGGCTACCCCTACACCCGAGGCGTGCAAGAGACGATGTACCGCGGACGACTCTGGACCATGCGCCAGTACGCGGGCTTTGGTACCGCGGAGGCGACCAACGAGCGATTCAAGTTCCTTCTCGGCGCGGGTCAGACGGGACTGTCGTGTGCCTTTGACCTCCCCACGCAGATGGGCCTCGACGCCGATCACGTTCGCGCCGAGGGCGAGGTGGGCAAGGTGGGCGTAGCGATCTCGTCCCTCGAGGACATGCGCCTCCTGCTAAAGGATCTACCCCTCGACGAGGTCACGACCTCGATGACCATCAACTCAACGGCCGCGACGCTGCTGCTCTTCTACCAATTGGTAGCGGAGGAACGCGGCGTCAAAGGTGCACAGCTACGCGGCACCATTCAAAATGACATCTTGAAGGAGTACGTCGCGCGGGGCACCTACATCTACCCGCCGCGCCCCTCCATGCGTCTCGTCGTCGACACGTTCGCCTACTGCGCCAAAGAGATGCCCCAATGGAACACGATCTCTATCTCGGGCTATCACATCCGTGAAGCCGGCTCCACCGCCGTCCAGGAGATCGCCTTTACGCTGGCGAACGGTATTGCGTACGTCGAAGCCGCGCTGGCGGCGGGGTTGGCCCTCGATGACTTCGCGCCGCGACTGAGTTTCTTCTTCAACGCTCATAACAATCTCTTCGAAGAGGTGGCCAAATATCGCGCGGCGCGGCGCCTGTGGGCCTCGATCATGCGTGATCGATTTGGCTCAACCGACCCCAAGTCGACGATGTTGCGCTTTCACACCCAGACGGGCGGCTCCACGCTCACCGCTCAGCAGCCTGAGAACAACATGGTGCGCGTGACCGTGCAGGCGCTCGGCGCGGCCCTGGGTGGTACGCAGAGCCTGCACACGAACGGCTTTGACGAAGCACTGGGACTGCCGACGGAGCGTGCGGCCAAACTGGCGCTGCGAACGCAACAGATCCTCGGTTACGAGTCGGGCATCGCCGACACCGTTGATCCCTTAGCCGGTTCGTACTTCGTTGAGTCGCTGACCGACGAAGTCGAAGCGCTCGCGAGAGAGTACATCGAGACCATCGACAAAATGGGCGGATCGGTCGCCGCGATTGAAGCGCACTACTTACAGGACGAAATCGAAGCCGCGGCGTACGAGTTCGCGCGCAGCGTCGAGCGCGGCGACAAAGTCGTCGTGGGCGTGAATCGTTTTACCGAGAGTGAGTCCACCAAGGTGGACGTCTTTCCCATAGACGAGGCACAACAACAGGCCCAGGTGAAGCGCGTTCGCCAACTGAAAATTACGCGCGAAAACGACGCCGTGCGCGCGGCACTCGAGGACCTCCGGACCTGCGCGCAGGGTTCAGGCAATTTGCTCTATCCAATGAAGATCGCGCTGTCGCGCTTGGCGACGCTCGGTGAAGTGGCCGACGTCCTTCGAGATGAGTTCGGGGTCTACAAGGCGAGCTAGCGCCCGAGCGGCTCGTGAAAGTGCGTCACGATCGGCGTCACTCTGTAGAAGTGATGGGTGAGCGAGCGCCACGCGCCAAATAGTTCGGTCTCTCGAAAGGCCATGTGCGCCTCGATACTGGACCACCTTACGAGTAAGAGATAGACCGACTCGTCCTCGGCCTGATGACGGACCTCGGCGCCGAAGCATCCCTCGGCTGATTCGATAATCGGGAGTGCCTCTCGCATCGAAGCCTCAAAATTGCCTTCTTCTCCCGTCGTGACGGTCAAGAGCGCGTGTTCGAGCATCACGTTCGTCGCAGCAGTCGTTCGCGCAGCGCCGTGTCCTGAGCAACGCCAATGGCGGTAGCGGCGAGCACGATCGCGCCGTCGATGACGGCCTGATCGGCGGCGGGGGTCACGCAGGCTTTCGTGAACTCCGGCTGGTGATTGACCGCGCCGTGCGTAGGGATCATCAAAAGCGGATGTATGGAAGGAACAACCAGAGAGACGTTGGCCATATCGGTCGAGATCGTTGGCTTAGCGACGTCCTCGTCGTCGAGGGTGAAGCTTCGACCAAGGGCTTCGGCGGCGACACGGTAGTGCGCGAGGATGTCGGGGTCGGTGTCCATATGCGAGAAAGGGTGGCCGAGCTCTTCGATGGCGAAGGTGGTGCCCGTCGCGAGGGCGCCGGCTTCGAAGCAGGCGTTGACGCGACGGCGTAGTTCACCGAGACGCTCACTGGTGGTCGAGCGAGCCATGAATCGTCCGACGGCCCGGCTCGGAATGATGTTGGCGGCTGAACCACCTTCGGTGACGATGCCGTGTACTTGGTCTTGGAGACGGAACTGCTGGCGAAGTAGACCGAGGGCGACCTGGGCAATGGTGAGCGCGTCGAGAGCGTTCGCGCCTTCCCACGGCGCGGCCGACGCGTGGGCCTCTTTGCCATAAAAGGTCACGTCAAAGTGGTCAACGGCCAGACACGCAGCGTCGAGTCGCTCGCTCGGGAAGGGATGAATCATCATGGCGGCGTGCGCGTTCTCGAAGTAGCCCGCGTTGATGAGGTCGATCTTGCCGCCGCCGCCCTCCTCAGACGGCGTGCCGAGCAACGTCACCGTGAGATCGAGTTCGTCGGCCACCGCGCCGAGTCCAAGAGCGGCGCCAAGGGAGGAGGCCGCGATGATGTTGTGACCACAGGCGTGACCCACGTCGGGCAGCGCGTCGAACTCGGCGCAGTAGACAATGTTGAGCGAACCCGAACCCTTGGTTGCGCGAAAGGCTGTCGGCAGCGACGCGATGCCTCGTTCGACCTCAAAGCCCCACCCTTCGGCCGCACGAGCGAGTACCTCAGAGGACGCAAACTCTTCGTAACCGAGTTCAGGATGAGCGTGAATGAAGTGACTCAGTGCGACGAGTTCATCGCGAACGTCTTCGATGGCGCCCGTAGCTCTGGCGTCGGGCGTCATTCAATAACCACCACGACGTCACCGGCGCTGACCGAGTCGCCGGTCGCGACGTTGATGGACTTCACGACACCCGACTTCTCGGCGTTGACGGCGTTTTCCATCTTCATCGCTTCAAGGATGACGACGGTCTCTCCGGCCTCGACCGCTTGGCCGACTACGACGTTGACCTTGACGATGGTGCCCTGCATTGGTACCGCGACTCGGCCCGAGCCACTGCCGAGCACGCCGGCATGGTGCTGGCGGCGAGGCTTGGCGGCCGTGCTCTGTGGTCGCGCGGGGAGATCGTCACTAGATTCGGGTACCCAAAGGGCGACGGTGACCCGCCGACCGTTCACTTCAGCCGTGACGTCTTTTCGAACGTGGCCGTCGCCGACCGAAATGGCCGCCGTGGCGGGACTGGGTAGCGCCGAGAAGTCGAGGTTGGTCTCTACCCACTTGGTCGAGTGGGTGCCGTTGACGAACTCTTCGCTGGAGAGAATGACGACGTCGGCACCCAAAGTGGTCACGACCCCCTCAATGGTGGTCTCTTCAATGGCGCGTAACATCCTCCGGCGCGCTTTTTCGCGGTCCGAGGACCACACCACAAGTTTGCCAATGAGGTTGTCGTAGTACTGCGAGATCGTGTCGCCAACGCTGTAGCCGGCGTCGAGGCGAACGCCGGGACCAGAGGGTTGGTCGAACTTGGTGATCGTGCCAGGCGAAGGAATGAATCGGCCGCCGGCGGGGTCCTCAGCGTTAATACGAACCTCAATCGCGTGACCGTTTCGTTGGACGTCTTCCTGGGTGAAGTCGAGCGCTTCACCGGCCGCGATGCGTAACTGCCACTCCACGAGGTCGAGGCCCGTGACGAGTTCGGTGACCGGATGTTCGACTTGGAGGCGCGTATTCATTTCGAGAAAGAAGAACTCGCCGTCTTGAAAAAGGAACTCAACGGTGCCGGCGTTGACGTAGCCACAGGCCCTCGAGACCTTCACGGCAGCTTCGCCCATGGCTTGGCGAATATTGTCGGGGAAGTTCGGAGCGGGTGACTCTTCGATGAGTTTTTGGTGGCGCCGTTGAGCTGAACAGTCCCGCTCACCGAGCCAGAGCGTGTTACCGTGCGCGTCGGCGAGCACCTGCATTTCGATGTGACGGGGCCACGTCAGGTAGCGCTCGACGTAGCACTCCGAACGACCGAAGTAGTTTTGGGCCTCGCGTTGAGCGCTTTCGAGAGCGGCGTCGGCTTCCTCGGGAGCGTTCACCACCTTCATGCCTCTTCCGCCGCCGCCGTACGCGGCCTTAATCGCGACGGGCCAGCCGAACTCTTTGCCGAAGGCGATGACTTCTTTGGCGCTCTTCAGTTCCTTACTGCGACCCGGGACGCCGACGACACCAGCGGCTTCGGCGGCGAGTCGTGAGGAGATTTTGTCGCCCATAACTTCGATCGCTTCGGGCGGCGGTCCGATGAAGGTGACGCCGCGAGAGGTGATGGCGCGAGCGAAGTCGGTGTTTTCGGAGAAGAAGCCGTACCCGGGGTGAACCGCGTCCGCGCCGGAACGCTCAATAATGTCGAGAATCGCTTCGGTGTTGAGGTAACTCTCGGCGGCTGTTTGGCCCCCGAGCGCGTACGCCTCGTCAGCCAAGCGCACGTGTAAAGCATTGCGGTCAAGCTCGGAGTACACGGCTACGGTGGCGATACCCATTTCGCGACAGGTCCTGATCACGCGCACCGCGATCTCACCCCTGTTGGCGATAAGGACTTTCTTTAACACCGAAACCTCCGTATTGAGCCTGTTATTTTCTAGCACCCGTCCACCAAACTCTAATGTTTGAGCGTGAGACCCATTGTTTGGCGCGTTGAGCACTTTGACGAGATCGACTCAACAAACACCTACCTCACCACCAAGGTCAGTGAAGACGCGCCTGAAGGACTGGTCGCCATTGCGGACTTTCAAAGTTCCGGTCGCGGACGGCTAGACCGACAATGGGAATCGCCGCCAAGGGCCTCGCTACTCTGCTCGATGCTGCTGCGCCCCAAACTTGACGCGGACCGACTCCAGATGGTGGTGGCCTGCGTGTCGCTCGCCGCTCGCGCGGCCCTGGTTCGACTGAGTGGCGTGCGACCGCAACTGAAGTGGCCGAACGACCTCGTCGTTGGCGACAAGAAGATCGCCGGTTTGCTTGCTGAAGTGGTCGCTACAGAACTCGGTTTCGCTGTCGTCGTCGGCCTCGGTGTGAATCTGACCTACCAGGGACCCGAAGGTGTCAACGCGACCAGCGTTCTTGACGAGTCCGGCCTCACGATCGCGCCGCGAGCGCTTCTGGATCTTGTCCTCGAAGAGATCGAGCCTCGTCGTCAGCAGCTCTCGAGTGACGAAGGTCGTCGGCTTCTTCGCGGGGAGTACCAGCGTGCACTCGCCACGATCGGCCAGCGAGTTCGCGTGGAACAACTCAGTGGTTCAGTCGAGGGGACTGCACAGGGAGTTGATGACTCTGGACAGCTCCTCGTCGATGTCGACGGCGAAACACGCACCTTTGGCGTGGGGGATGTCGTGCACGTACGACCCACGGAAAGTGGCACGCAATGAGCCGACCCACCCGCGTCTTGGTGACCGGAGCGGGAGGACAAGTGGGCGTCGACCTCGTCGACGTACTGAGCGGTCGCACTCCCTTAGGGGGCGACGCAAGGTTCCAACCCGATGGTCGGCCAATTGACAACGACGAATTCGAAGTGCTCGGACTTACCCGAGGCGAGTTAGACGTCGCCGACCGCGACGCGGTATTGAAAACGTTGCGCGCGGCTCGTCCCGACGTCGTGGTGCACTTAGCCGCCTACACCGCCGTCGATCGGGCCGAAGAAGATGCCGTGAGCTGTTTCTACGTGAATGAGCACGGGACCGAATCGATGGTGCTGGGCGCGCGCGACGTCGGCGCGCACCTCATCGCCATTTCAACCGACTACGTCTTTGACGGTACGAAGGGTGCACCCTACGTCGAGGACGACGTGACCCACCCCCTGAGTATTTACGGAGCGTCCAAACGTGGCGGCGAGCTTCACTGCTCAACGAGTGACACGATCGTGCGCACGTCGTGGGTCATGGGAGTGAGAGGCAAGAACGTGATTCACGTCATCGCTAAGAAGGCGTCGGCGGGCGAGAACGTTCGTTTCGTCAACGATCAGACGGGCACCGTCAGTGGCGCAAGTGATCTCGCCCGCGCCCTCGCGACGCTCGTTCGCGAACGTCCCGGCGGTACGTGGCACGTGGCGAACAGTGAAGCGACGACGTGGTTCGACATCGCGGCTTACGTCGGTGCCCTTCTTGGCCGAGACGACGAATTCGCAGCCCCGATCGCGACAGGCGAGTTGTCGCCGGCCCCCCTGGCCACGCGACCTGCTCGTAGCGACCTCGACACGACCAAGTTCGCCTCGTCATGGAGCGCTCTGGCGCCCTGGCGCGACGCTGTCGCGCGTCTCGTACGTGATCGCCAAGTAAACAACGTGGCCCAATGAGCGACGTGACCAACGACGTGGCCGCGATCGTCATCGACTATCACGCCGATCAGGTGCTCATTGAGTGCGTGGATTCTCTGCTCGCAAACGGCGTTGATCAGATTGTCGTCGTCGAAAACGGCGAAGTTGGTTCAGCCCCCGCGTCGCTGCTCGAACGCGGGGTAGTGGTCGTCTCGCCGGGCGTGAACCTAGGGTATGGACGGGGTGTCAACAGGGGTGTGGCGATCGCTCATCCCACGACCTACTTGTTGGTTTCGAATCCGGACGTCGTCGTGCATCAGGGCGCCGTGGCGTCGATGGTCAAGTACCTCGTCGAACACGACGACGTCGCGCTCGTAGGACCCGAGATTCTCAGACCCGACGGCAGCGTCTATCCCTCGATGCGCGTGTTTCCCAACGTCTGGTTCGCGGGACTGCACGCGATGTTGGCGCCGTGGTGGCCGTCGAATCCGGCGACGAAAAGGTACCGCTCCGCGAGAAGTGACGGCAGTGTCGACTGGGTGTCGGGTGCGTGCTTCTTGGTACTTCGCTCCGCGTTCGAGGCCGTGGGTGGATTCGATGAGCGGTACTTCATGTTCGCTGAAGACATGGCGCTGTGTTGGCAGCTACGAGAGCATGGATTCAAAGTGGCCGGCACCACCGGCGCCGCGGTGACCCACATCGAGGGGGTCTCACGGGCGCGTGTTTCTCGCGAGATGGTCATTGCGCACCACCGAGGCGCCCTGCGCTTTGAGTTTCAGACCGCCAAGGGTTGGCGTCGTGCGCTCGCACCGGTGGCGGGCCTGGTCTTGAGTCTGCGCCTACTGCTCGTACTTCTGGCGCGCCCAAAAACCTAAATGGTAAGTGTTCTAGAATGGTCGCTGGGCTGCGAGTGGTCTGTGGTTGAAAGTCGATGCCAGTCGCGGGCGAAACGACCCACGTAAGGCGTCTTACGACGCTGAGCATGGCGCGGTTTAGAAGTAAGTCCTGCCCCGAGGCGATCAAGCTGATCGTTAAGGGAGCCGGTGAAGTGTGCGAGATCATCGTGGGAGAGCGAAAGCTGCCCCGGTGCGCACGGACACCGCCGCAGGCAGGTGTGGGGTCAAAGACCAGGTCAGCACTCGTAGCCCTACTGAAGTCCCCGTTTGACCGGTAGGGTAAAGCACGATATGAGCGTATTTCAGAAGATTTTGAAGGCCGGCGAAGGCAAGCGAGTTCGTGAACTCGCCGGGCTCGTCGGGCCCATCAACGACCTCGCCGACGAGATGGCGGCGTTGAGCGACGAGCAGCTCAAAGCCAAGACCTTGGAGTTCCGAGCGCGCCTCGACGATGGCGAAACCCTCGACGACCTCTTAATTGAGGCCTTCGCCGTGGTTCGTGAAGCCGCCACCAGAGTGCTCGGCCAACGTCCCTACGACGTGCAACTCATGGGTGGCATGGCGTTGCACTTTGGCTGGATCGCTGAAATGAAGACCGGTGAAGGTAAGACCCTCGTTTCGACGTTGCCGGTCTATCTGAACGCGCTCGCCGGAAAAGGTGTGCACGTGGTCACCGTGAACGACTATTTGGCCACTCGTGACGCGAACTGGATGGGCGAAGTGCACCGGTGGCTTGGAATCACCGTGGGCCGCGTGGGACCTGACCTCGATGACTTTGAAGCCAAGCGCGAAGCGTACGCCTCGGACGTGACGTACGGCACGAACACTGAGTTTGGCTTTGACTACCTTCGAGACAACATGGCGCGGCGCGCCGATCACATGGTCCAGCGTGGTCACCACTACGCCATCGTCGACGAGGTCGACTCGATTTTGATTGACGAAGCACGTACGCCACTCATCATCTCGGGCCCGGCGTCGGACGTCACCAAGCTCTACTACCAGTTCGCCTCGATTGCCCGCTCACTCACGCGTGACGCCGACTACGAAGTCGATGAAGAGAAGAAGACCGTGGTGCCGACCGAGTCCGGTATCGAGAAGGTGGAGCGTCAACTGGGCGTCACCAATCTCTACGACGCCGTTGCGACGAACTACGTGCACCAACTCGGTCAGGCCCTGAGAGCCAAAGAACTCTTCCATCGCGACAAGGACTACCTCGTTGACGCGGGCGAAGTAAAGATCGTTGACGAGTTCACCGGTCGCACCCTGGACGGTCGTCGATGGAGTGACGGACTCCATCAAGCCGTCGAGGCCAAAGAACGAGTGCGCATTCAAGAAGAGAACCACACGTGGGCGACGGTCACCTTGCAGAACTACTTCCGTCTCTACGAGAAATTGGCGGGCATGACCGGTACGGCCGAGACCGAAGCCGCGGAGTTCGGTAACACCTACGGACTGTCGGTCGTACCAATTCCTACGAATCAGCCGGCCGTGCGCCTCGACCAGCCCGACCTCATCTTTAAGACCGAAGCCGCGAAGTTCGCCGCCATCGTCGAGGACGTGCGTGAACGCACCGACCTGGGTCAGCCGATCTTGTTGGGTACGGCGTCGGTGGAGAAGTCCGAGCTCTTGTCGCGCGAACTCTCCAAAGCCGGCATTGCCCACGAAGTCTTGAACGCGAAGCAGCACTTTCGCGAGGCGGAGATTGTGGCCCAGGCGGGACGAAAAGGTGCCGTGACCGTGGCGACCAACATGGCCGGACGAGGCGTTGACGTGATTCTCGGCGGCAACTTTGAAGGTCTCGCCACGCGCGACGCACTCGCTCAGGGATTCCAAATCGGCAGCGAAGAGTACGACGCTGCGTACGAAAAGGCCGTCGCGAAGTGGAAGCCCGTAACCCAAGCCGACGGTGATGAGGTGCGAGCGCTGGGTGGCCTCTACGTCCTTGGCACGGAACGACACGACTCGCGACGCATTGACAATCAGCTGCGCGGACGTTCTGGTCGTCAAGGCGACCTCGGTGAGAGCCGTTTCTACCTCTCGCTAGAGGATGAGTTACTGCGACTTTTCGCGACCGGTGCCGTGTCGTGGGTCATGGACCGCACGATGCCCGACGACGAAGCCATTGAAGCGAAGATGGTGTCGAAAGCAATCGAGCGCGCCCAAAATACCGTCGAAGCGCGCAACGCCGAGATTCGTAAAGACGTCTTGAAGTACGACGAAGTGATGAACGAACAGCGCAAGGTTATCTACAAGCGTCGCCAGCAAGTCATCGACGGTGAGGACATCCACGACGCCACCATTGAACTCATTGAAGATAGCCTCACCGAAGCCGTGCACGACCAACTCGAGGCACAGTTCAACGAGGAGTGGGATCTCAACGCCTTGCTCTTAGAGTTGCAGTCGTTTTATCCGACGCAGCTCGACCTCGACACCCTGAGCGCGTATTCCAAAGCCGACGATATTGCCGGTCTCGTCGTTGATGACGCCGTGGGCCTCTACGAGAAGAAGTCGGAGAACTTCGTTGGTGGTCTCGACACCGCGAAGGAGATCGAGCGCGACGTGATGCTCCAGATCCTCGACCAGCGTTGGCGTGAACACCTTTCGGACATGGACTACTTGCGCGACGGTATCCACCTTCGCCAAGTTGCCCAACAGGACCCCCTGACGGCGTGGCAAAAAGAGGGCTACCTGATGTTCGAGCACCTGCTCGAAGCGGTCGATCTCGACTACGTGCGCTACATCACGCACGTTGAGGTAGCGTCGCAGACTCCGGTGGCGGCGAGTGAGGACGACGGACTCGACGGAGCCGTGACGAACGCCAACGAAGTCGCGCCTGGCGCGGCGGAGCTCCCGGTTCACGAAGCGCCAAAGAAGCACAACCCCAAAGAGGGCGACAAGATTGGTCGTAACGACCCGTGCTGGTGTGGTTCGAAGCGCAAGTTCAAGCAGTGCCATGGCCGACCCTAAAGCTGAAAACGCTTTACGCAACGCTCTGGTGTCGATCGGGGAACTCGA
>Ga0208849_1000150_pt1 | contig 68072 bp, 67 predicted proteins | sample NGESurdeep072012_10_FD_184470 | JGI IMG/M metagenome (GOLD analysis project Ga0208849, IMG submission 184470) | Arctic peat soil microbial communities from Barrow, Alaska - NGEE Surface sample 53-3 deep-072012 (SPAdes) | ecosystem: Environmental > Terrestrial > Soil > Wetlands > Peat ...
CTGGATCTCGGTCAGTTGCGAGTCGTCACGATGAAGCTGCAGCACCTTATGGATCCGGACTCGGTCCTCGAAGAGACCAACGAGTCCCATGAGCGGCGCTTCCTGTCTCTAAGCCAGACGCTGGATGGCGTCTTTTACCTCAATGGCCGGCTCGACTCGGAAGGTGGGGCCATCCTCCAGACAGCACTCAATGCGCTGGGTGGACCGCCGACCGCGGAGGACAGGCGAACACCAAAGCAGCGACGCGCTGATTTGTTGGTGGAGCTGGCGCGCCGGCAGCTGGACGGCGGCGACCTGCCGGAGGTCGGTGGCCAGCGGCCGCACCTGGCGGTCACCGTTTCAATAGCGACCTTGGCCAACCAGCCGGGGTCGCCGGCGGCTGAGCTCGAGTGGGCGCAGCCGATTCCGGCCGAGACCGCCCGGCGGCTCGCCTGCGATGCCGCGATCACGCCTGTGTTCGTCGGCTCGGAGTCGGACCAGCCGCAGGCTGGACAGACCAGCCGCTCGATCAGCGGGTCGCAGCGCAGGGCTCTGGTGGTCAGGGATAAGGGCTGCAGATTCCCCGGGTGTGACAGGCCACCTGACTGGACCGATGCGCACCATCTCCAACATTGGGCCGACGGCGGCAAGCACGTGATGGACAACCTGGTGCTGCTGTGCCGGCGGCATCACCGCAAGGTGCATGAAGAGGGTTGGCGGCTGGGTATCACCGCTGATGGCGAGATCGCGGCGGTGCCGCCGTAATGTTCAGACGACATGAGTACTGTTGAGTTCGCCATGCGGCGATGGTGGTCTTCTCGCAGAGTGTGGGAGCGTGCAATCGCTCTTCTAGCTGCCGTGCTGGTGTTGCTCTCCGGCGGGGCGACCGTGCTGCCCAACGGGAAGGGCCTGGTTACGGGAGGTGTGGTTACTTGCGCCGGAATCACCGGTCCGGATGAAGCGCGCTTCGCCGCTGCGACGGTTACGGTTCTCGAAGGGCACGTTGACTGGGCAAAACCCGGGCAGCCGGTGTTGCCCAAAGGCGTTGTTGCGCGGGAGCGCGTCCCTACTAACGGGACGTTTCAGTTTGTCCTAGATCCAGGTCAGTACGTACTGACAGCGGAATTTCCACCACCCGCAAATATCGTCCCGTTCAGTCCCGTCACCCTTCAACCTGGCGAAGACTTGAGGGTCGACATCTCCAATCAGTGCATCTGAAAAGGGCCGCGGCTTAACAACCAGGGCTGCACCGATAACACGATCCCTCTAGCGTCCCCGACGTGCTCGCATCGGTCGACTCATGCGTTCTCGTCGGCCTGGAGGCACGACGCGTCGAGGTGCAGGCGAACGATGGTCGCGGAGATGTTGCGTTCATCTTGGTCGGTATGGCCACCACTGCTGTCAAAGAGGCTCGTGAGCGCGTGCGCTCCGCCATCCGCAGCAGCCAGCTGCAGTTTCCCGGCAAACGGCTGACTGTCAATCTGGCACCGGCTGATCTGCGCAAAGAAGGCAGCGGGCTCGACTTGCCAATCGCAGTGGCGACCGTTCTTGCCGTGATGCGCAAGGCACCGCCCCCTCGGTCTGCCTTCCTCGGCGAGCTCGCACTCGACGGAAGCGTCTGTCACGTGAACGGTGTGTTGGTTGCCGCCTCCTGGCTGCGCAAGCAGGGCTATGAGCGACTCTTCGTCCCGGCCGTCGATGCAGCCGAAGCTGCGCTGGTCGAGGGCCTTGAGGTGATTCCGTGCACGAATCTCGCGAGCGTGATCGCTCACCTCACGCGCATCCAATCAATCGAGCCACAGCCCCTCACGCATCCGGTCTTTGATACAGGGGTGGAGGCCGCCGAGCACGACCTCAATGAGGTGCATGGTCAGGAGGAGGCGCGACGCGCCCTCGAGGTCGCGGCGGCCGGTGGTCATCACCTTCTATTGAGCGGGCCGCCCGGCGCCGGCAAGACCATGCTCGCCCGCTGCCTACCCGGCATCCTCCCGCCACTCGAGCTGTCGGAGGCGCTCGAGGTCGCGCAGGTCAGGAGCCTGCTCGGCGACCTCTCTGCGACGAAGCCCCTGGACTGGTCCCGCCCCTTCCGCGCACCGCACCACGGCGTGTCGATGGCGGGCCTCATCGGCGGCGGCGCGGGCGTAGCGCAGCCCGGCGAAATTTCCAGGGCTCATCAGGGCGTGTTGTTTTTGGACGAGCTCGCCGAGTTTCAGGCGAACGTTCTTCAAGCACTGCGCCAACCCCTGGAGATCGGCCGTGTCGCGATCACCCGCTCGGGCGGGTCGGTGACCTATCCCGCTCGCTTCACCCTGGTGGCGGCCACCAATCCCTGTCCCTGCGGGTGGTCGGGTGACGGACGCCGCGCCTGCCGCTGCACTCCCGCCATGGTTGACGCCTACCAGCGCAGGTTGTCCGGGCCGCTCCTCGACCGGATCGACCTCAAGGTCGGCGTGAGGCGCGTGCCGCTCGAGGCCCTCGCCTCGGAACCCAAAGGCGAATCCTCTGCTCCTGTGAGGGAACGTGTCCTCGCCGCGCGGCGCCGCCAGCTTGATCGTCAGGGCTGCCTCAACGCCCAGCTCAAACCCGCGCGCCTGCGCCAGATGGCCGCCCTTGATGCGGCCTCACGCCAGACACTCGAGCGCTGGGCCGAGCAGCGCGGCCTCACCGCCCGAGGCTTCCATCGGGCCTGGCGGGTGGCCCGCACCTCGGCCGACCTCGACGCCTCCGAGCACATTGGGGAACGCCACGTTCTCGAAGCGCTCGGCTACCGGCTGAATGATGTCGCTGCCTGACGTCAACGCGCTCCATGCTCGAGGCCGCTGGCCGCCCCCCGAAGGGCCGCGCGTGGCGATCGTCGGCTCGCGCCGCCCTTCTCCTTATGGAGAGGCGGTAGCCGAGCAGCTCGCAACCGACCTCGCACGCGCAGGCGTGATGGTGGTCAGCGGCCTGGCCCTCGGCATCGACGCGGCCGCTCACCGCGGGGCGCTGAACGGCGGAGGCATCACGGTTGCGGTGATGGGCACTGGCGTGGACGTCGTCTACCCGGCCTCAAACAGCCGCCTCGCCGAGGAGATCCTTGCCGGAGGCGGCGCGCTCGTGAGCCAGTTCCCGGACGGCACCATCCCGCGCCGGCAGAACTTCCCCGCCCGCAACTGGACCATGGCCGCCATCTCCGACGTCGTCGTGGTGGTCGAGGCGGGCGAGGGCTCGGGCGCCCTCATCACGGCCGAAGCCGCCCTGCACCTACATAAGGAGGTGATGGCGGTGCCCGGCAGCGTTTTCTCGCCGCTCTCTGTGGGTACACATGGGTTGCTCAGGGACGGCGCCGGGCTGGTCCAGAACGCTCGAGACATCCTGGCCGTGGTCGGCCGGGGCGGTGAGGTCCTCGACGACCCGCTGGTGCCGCCGGAACGGCTTGGTTTTGCCCTAAGGCCGGAGCGCGACGGGATAGTCGCGCACCTGTCCGACGTGTTGGCCCTGAGCGCTGCCGACATCGCCCGAAAGCTGCAGCTTCCGGTCTCCGAGGTGCTCGGGCGGCTGACCGCCCTCGAGCTGGACGGCGCTGTGCGCCGTCAGGAGGCCGGTTATGTACGGGCATTGCGTAGAGGCAAAGAACGGGCGTAGGATTGCCCGCCCAGAAGCCGTCCAGGGAAGAAACAGGGCCGGCTGGGTATATAGAGGAGCGAAGTGGCAGAAGGATTGATCATCGTCGAGTCGCCCGCCAAGGCGAGGACTCTGAAGCGGTTTTTGGGTGACCGTTTCGACGTTCTTGCCTCGATGGGCCACGTCCGCGACCTGCCCGGAAACGAGCTCGCGGTCGACGTGGAAGCCGGCTTCAAGCCCCATTACGAGGTGGTGGAGAGTCGGAAGAAGACCATCGGCGAGCTGCGGACAGCCTCGAAGAACGAGCGCGAGGTGATCCTCGCCTCCGACCCCGACCGGGAGGGGGAGGCGATCGCCTGGCACCTGTCGGAGGTGCTCAAGCTGCGCTCACCCAAGAGGATCGAGTTCCACGAGATCACGGCCGAGGCGGTGCGCCGCGCCCTCGAGTCGCCGCGGGAGATCGACATGCGCCTCGTCAATGCCCAGCAGGCGCGCCGGGTCGTCGACCGTCTGGTCGGCTACCGATTGAGCCCGTTCCTCTGGAGCAAGGTGCAGAAGGGGATCGGCGCGGGCCGGGTCTCGTCGGTTGCGCTGCGCCTAGTTGTAGACCGCGAGGAGGAGATCCGAAAGTTCGTCCCGGTCGAGTCGTGGACGATCGATGCCGAGCTCGCAAAGCAGAAGGCCGACCAGCACTTCTTCGCTCGGCTCAACCGTTTGCGCAACGAACCGGCCGAGGCCGACGCCAACGGCGAAGCGAACGGAGAAGGCGAGACCAAGGCCGACACCAAGATCGTGGTCAGGACCGAAGCCGAGGCCCAGGAGATCGTGCGGAAGCTCGAAGGCGCGAGCTACAAGGTCATCGGCGTCGAGAAGAAGCGCCGCACCAAGAGCTCCTATCTGCCTTACATCACCTCGACGCTGCAGCAGGATGCTTCGAGCCGGCTGCGTTTTGCGCCACGCCGCACCATGCGCGTGGCCCAGGACCTCTACGAAGGTATCGAGCTCGGGGACGAAGGCTCGACGGGTCTGATCACCTATATGCGTACCGACTCGACGCGCATCTCGCCCGAAGCCGAGGCCAAGGTCAAGGCTTGGATCAAGGAGAAGCACGGGGACAAGTACATCGGTGGCCCGCGGACCGGCAAGGTGAGCCCAGGTGCGCAGGATGCGCACGAGGGCATCAGACCGACTGACGTCAACCGGACCCCCGAGTCCGTGCGCCAGTACCTCAGCCCGGACCAGCAGAAGCTCTACGAGCTCATCTGGCGACGATTCGTGGCCAGCCGGATGGCGCCTGCCGTTTACGACCAGACACAGGTCGAGATCGAAGGCGGCGAGCACGTGTTCCGTGTGACCGGTTCGGTCCTCGCGTTCGATGGTTTCTACACGGTGTGGGAGCGCGACGAGAAAGAAGAGCCGGACCTGCCCCAGATGGCGGAGGGCGAAGACCTCGACTACCACGGCCTCAAGCCGGAGCAGCACTTCACCCAGCCACCTCCGCGCTACTCCGAAGCGACGCTCATCAAGGAGCTCGAGCAGCGCGGGATTGGACGACCTTCAACGTATGCCCCGATCGTCGAGACGATCAAGGACCACGGCTACGTCGAGATCAAAGAACGGCGCCTGCACCCGACGCGCATTGGCGAGGCCGTGAACACCATCATGGTCGAGCACTTCAAAGCGATCTCGGACGACGACTACACGGCGACGCTCGAGAAGCGACTCGACGAGGTCGAGAGCGGCAATCAGGAATGGGTGCCTGTTGTCAGCGACTTCTATGGGCCGCTGCAGAAGATGCTGACGGAGGCCGAGGAGGCCATGCCTTCCGACACGGACGAGGTGTGTCCGCTGTGCAAAGAAGGTCACCTTGTCAACAAGGCAAGTCGTTACGGTCCGTTTCTCGGATGCTCGCGGTACCCGAAGTGCAAGTACCGCCGCGCCCTCACCCCGAATGGCGAGCTGCCTGAGCCCAAGCTGTTGGACGAAGCGTGCCCCACCTGCGGCAAGCCGCTGCAGTTGCGCACGGGTCGGTTTGGCGAGTTTGTCGGCTGCTCCGGCTATCCGGATTGCAAGTACATAAAGAAGGACGCGGCGCAGGCCGAGAAGCTCACGGGCGAGAAGTGCCCAATGTGCGGAGAAGGCAACGTCGTCGAGCGAACCGGACGGTTTGGTCCGTTCGTCGCTTGCTCGCGCTACCCGGAGTGCAAGTACCGGGCCAACATCGGCAAGGACGGCAAACCGAAGGAGGGCCCCAAGCTGCTGGACGAGCCATGTCCGATCTGCGGCAAGCCGCTCATGGAGCGACGCGGACGCTATGGCATGTTCAAGTCCTGCTCGGACTATCCGAAGTGCCCGGGACCGAAGGGCGTGAAGAAGGTCGAAGCCTAGATCGACGTCGGCCTATAGAGTGGTGCCACCGATGCGAATTACCGCGGCCCTGGCGGTGATGCTCCTGGCCATCTCATGTGGCGGCAACGCAGGCCACAGTCCAAGCCCCGCTGCGTCAGGGGGCGCGACTACTAGTCCCTCAGCCGCGCCCTCCGGCAGTCCGGCTGTCGCGAGCTATGGCCTTCTCCTGACGGCGGGAACGCTCGAGATGATCACCCCGGCCGGCACGGTCGCTGCGCACGCCAAGGTGGCTGCTCCTTCAGTCGACACGTGCGGGCAGAACACCGCCGCCTTGCTCGAGCCACCCGTGAGCGCAAGTGACGACAAGGTCTATTACCGAGACGGCAACACCAATATCAAGTTCCTGACTCCCGACGGAAAGACGGGAGATGTGACCACTGTCCCCGGGAGCGCCACCACGGTCAGCTTCTTCTCGGTCAGCCCCGACGACATGCGAATCGCCGTGCTGGTCGAGGATCTCACGCCGGCAAGCACGATCAATCTCTCGCTGTACGTCGAGGACCTGATAGGCCACACGAATCACAAGGTGATCTTCACGAACACGGTGACCAAGCTCAAGGGCAATGGCACCACTCTATGGCCGATGGGCTGGCACAACGGCCTGTTGGTGCTGGCGGTCTTCGCGCCGTGCACGTTCGAGCCCGCCGGCTTGGTCCCCATCGAGTGGCACGTCGCCAACGCGGTCACCGCGGTACGCGTGGCCAAGATCGGCAACCCGTGCGTCCCGAGCTTCTGGCCTTCCCCAGCAGGGGTCGCGTGCATCGACGTGAGCGCCAAGGTGGCCAGCCGGTATGACTGGGCTGCGAACATCACCGGGAGCGCCAGTTCCCAGGGCTCAGAGTTTCAGTCCGGCCTCTCGCCCTCCGGTCGGAGCATCTTCTTGGCGACAGGCTTGGGCATCGGCGCTCCGCCACCGGCGACCAGGATCGTCGTCCTGGGGACCGGCGGGGGGTCTTCGGTGACAGGACACTCGGCTTGCCTCTGGATCGACGAGGACCATCTCCTGGCGCCTGACGCTGTGATCTCATTCCCTTCGAGCACGGCGACCACAGCGACGGTCAAATCAACGGTCACCGCTCTCCCTGCCAGCGGCGAGTGCGCCGGCCGGTTTCCGGGCGGGCTGTGACGGGTATGATGTCTTAGCCAGTCCACTCGACTGAGTTAGCACGCCCGGGGCAAGACCCCTGTCCTTCGCAAGAAGGCCGGAACCGGGCGGAAGTTCAACAGGGAGGCAATCGAACGTGGCTCAAGTAACGCTCAAACAGCTGCTCGAGGCAGGTGTCCACTTCGGACATCAGACCAGCCGCTGGAACCCCAAGATGCGGGCCTATATCTTCACGGCGCGCAACGGCATCCACATCATCGACCTGCAGAAGACCGTGCGGCTCCTGGACGAGGCCTGGGATTTCACCCGTAGCGTCGCCGCGAGCGGCAGGCCCGTGCTGTTCGTGGGCACCAAGAAGCAGGCCCAGGAAACCATCCAGACCGAAGCCGCTCGCTGCGGCATGTACTTTGTCAACCGGCGCTGGATGGGCGGCATGCTCACCAACTTCAGCACCGTGAAGAAGCGGATCGAGCGCCTGCAGGAGCTGCGGAAGATGCAGCAGGAAGGTGCGTTCGAGACGATGTCCAAGAAAGAGGCGAAGCGCCTCACGGACGAGCTCGACCGCTTGATGTTCCACTTCGACGGCATCGCCGACATGAAGCGGCTGCCTGGCGCCCTTTACGTGGTCGACCCGCGTAAGGAGCACATCGCAGTCACCGAAGCGAACCGCCTGAAGATCCCGGTGGTGGCGATCACCGACTCCAACTGCGACCCCGACTTGATTACTTACGTGATCCCCGGCAACGACGACGCGATCCGCGCGGTCAAGCTATTGACGGCCAAGATCGCCGACGCTTGCCAGGAGGGCCGCCAGGAGGCCCAGGCGCGTGGCGAGATCCTGCCCGAGGTGGAGGAGCGCGAGTTCCTCGAGACACCGCGGTACGAGGAGATCGAGGAGTACCTCGAGGACGAGGACGATTTCCTGCCGACTGTCTCCGAGGAGGAGTTCAGCGGCCAGACCGCCGACGACGAGGAGGCTCGCTAGTGGCCAAGGTTTCGATGGAGCTCGTCAAAAAGCTCCGTGAGATGTCGGGCGCGGGCATGCTCGATTGCAAGAACGCGCTCGAAGAGGCCGATGGCGACCTCGACAAGGCGTTCACGATCCTGCGCGAGAAGGGCATCGCAAAAGCTGTAAAGAGGGCAGGACGCGCCACCGGCCAGGGCGTCGTCGAGGCTTACCTGCACAAGCTGGGCAACGACTTCCCGCCCCAGGTCGGGGTGCTGGTCGAGGTTGACTGCGAAACGGACTTCGTCGCCAAGGGCGAGGACTTTCGCAAGCTGGCGAAGGAGCTCGCGCTGCAGATCGCGGCGACAAGCCCTCGGTGGGTATCTCGCGACGAGGTGCCGGACGAGGTGCTGGTCGCGGAGCGTGCTGTGTTTGAGGCCAAGGCCCAGCAGGACGGGAAGCCGGAGCAGGTCATCCCGAAGATCGTGGAGGGCCAGGTCGAGAACTTCATCAGGGAGAACTGTCTGCTCGAGCAGCCGCACTGGCGCGACCCGAAGACCACGGTCCAGGATCTGATCGCCGAGAACATCTCCAAGCTGCAAGAGAACATCGTCGTGCGCAGGTTCGCCAGATACAACGTCAGGGAGGCATGATCGACAGGTATTGAGCGAGATGGTCGATCGTTCGCCCAAGTACAACCGAGTCCTGCTCAAGTTGAGCGGCGAGGCACTTGGCGGAGCACGCGATTACGGCATCGACCTCTCCGTCGTCCAGACCATCGCCGGGCAGGTGAAGCGGGTGCACGAGATGGGCGTGCAAATCGCGCTGGTCGTGGGCGGGGGCAACATCTTCCGCGGGATGGCCGCGAGCGAGCTGGGCTTCGACCGTGCCACTGGCGACTACATGGGCATGCTGGCCACCGTCATCAACGCGCTGGCGCTGCAGGACGCGCTGGAGCGGATCGGCATTCCCGCGCGCACGATGACCGCGATCCAGATGCCACAGGTCGCTGAGCCGTACATCCGCCGGCGCGCCGTGCGCCACCTCGAGAAGGGCAGGGTCGTCATCCTGGCTGCGGGCACCGGCAACCCGTACTTCACGACCGACACCACTGCGGCCCTTCGTGCCGTGGAGATCGAGGCCGACATCATCCTCAAGGCGACCAAGGTCGACGGCGTATACACCGCCGACCCGAAACTAGACTCGACGGCAGTCAAGCTCGACCACCTCGACTATCTCGAGGTGCTCAACCGCGGCATCGAGGTGATGGACAACACGGCCGTCACGCTCTGCATGGACAATGACGTTCCGATCCTGGTGTTCAACCTACTGATCCCTGGCAACATCGAGCGCGTGATCCTCGGCGAGGAGATCGGCACCCTGGTCGGTAAGGCCTGATGATCGATCCCATCCTTCGCGATGCCGAGTCGAAGATGAGCAAGTCGGTCGACCACTTCGCAGCCGACCTGGCGACGATCAGGACCGGTCGCGCCAATCCCGCCCTCATCGACAAGATCATGGTGCCGTACTACGGCACGCCAACGCCCCTCAACCAGCTCGCGCAGATCAGCGCCCCGGAGCCGCGGCTGCTGATCGTGCAGGTCTACGACAAGAGCCAGATCGGGGCGATCGAAAAGGCGCTGCGAACCGGAGACCAGGGCCTCAATCCGGCGAGCGACGGCCAGGTCATCAGGGTGCCGATTCCGCCGCTGACCGAGGAACGCCGCCGGGAGTTCGTGAAGCTCGTGAAGCAGAAGGCCGAGGAGGCGCGAGTCGCCATCCGTAACATCCGGCGCGACGAGATTCACCGCGTCGACCAGCTGTCGAAGGAAGGCGGCGTGGCCGAGGACGAGGCGAAGCGCGGGCAAACGCGACTGCAGAAGGTGACCGAAGGCCAAATCGAAAAGGTCGACGCGATCGCCGCACGGAAAGAAGCGGAGGTTATGGAGGTCTAGGACTGCAGCCGTACACGTGGGTACGCTTTAGGCCCTTGGACCCTGCAGTTCCTACTCATATCGGGATCATCATGGATGGGAATGGCCGGTGGGCCCGCCAGCGCGGCCACCCCGCCAGCTTCGGCCACCGGGCCGGAGTCCGAGCCATCAAGCGGGTCCTCCAGGGCTGCGAGGACCTTGGGGTCAAGGTGCTCTCGGTATATGCCTTCTCGACCGAGAACTGGACGCGTCCACGGGCCGAGGTCCGCGCACTCATGAGGCTCTTCCACGAGACCATGCAACGCGAGATCGACGAGATGCACAGGCGCGGCGTGCGAATCGTGGTCAGCGGCCGTCGAGACGAGCTGTCGCCCAAGATGCGCGAGCGCATCGACGAGGCGATGGAGCGCACGGCGCGCAACACGGGAGGCGTGCTGAACGTGTGCCTCAACTACGGAGGTCGCGCCGAGATCGTCGACGCCGTGCGTAAGCTGATCGAAGAAGGGGCGAGCGCTGGTGAAGTGGACGAAGCTGCCATCACGGCTCGGCTCTATGTCCCCGACCTCCCGGAGCCCGACCTCATCATCCGCACCGCGGGAGAAAGCCGCGTCAGCAACTTCCTCCTCTGGCAGTCCGCCTACTCGGAAATGCTGGTGAGCGAGACGCTGTGGCCCGACTTCGACGTCCCGGATCTCAAGGCCGCGATCGCAGACTTCGGCGCGCGGGTCAGAAAATTTGGCGGACGTCCCGAGGCTGCTACCGGATGACGACGGAGTCTCGGCTCTTTCCAACCGGCTGGAAACCGAGTCCTTTGCTCGTCCGAATCCTCAGCGCGTTTGTGCTCCTCGCGATCGTCATCGGCGCGATCTACATCGGCATCTACGGCGCCTATGCGCTGGTCATCGTGCTCGCCGGCCTGGCGCTTTGGGAGTTTCGAAGCCTGTCCGAGGGTATGGGCTCGCGCGCGCCCAGCTGGCTGCTTTTTCCTCTTGGCGCCTTCTTCGCCTTCAGCGGCACGGTGCTCAAGCAGGTCGACGTCAACCTGGTACTGGCCCTGACGCTGGTCGGCGGCCTTGCCGCGTTCCTTTTCGTGCCCGGCAGGCGCCAGGGACTCGGCCGGTGGGCGATGGGCCTGGCGGGCGCGCTCTATATCGGCATGCCTTTCAACTATTACCTGGTCCTCTACTCGTCGAAGTCGCACGGCATGGTCTGGGCGCTCTTCATCATCTTCGCGGTGGTGGCCAATGACGCCGCTGCCCTGCTCGTCGGCAGCAGGATCGGGCGCCGCCCGTTCTTCCCCGCGATCAGCCCGCGCAAGACGCTTGAGGGCGCTGTTGCCGGGGTGATCGGAGCCGTAATCGTCATGTTCGTCGGAGTCTCATTGATCATTGGTCTCAGGCCGATCCACGCAATCGCGATCGGAATTCTGGTCGGCGTCAGCGCCCAGATCGGTGATCTTGTGGAGTCCCAGATGAAGCGCATCGCCGAGGTCAAGGACTCGTCGAACCTCATCCCAGGACACGGCGGCGTTCTCGACCGCCTCGATTCAATCCTGTTTCCCCCCATCCTCGTTTACTTCTACGTGACGCTGTTCCACCTCCTGCAATGAGGATCCCCACGAAGTCAGAGGCTTCGCCGTGACTTCGCGGGGGCCCCTTGGGCGCCCAGTCAACGTTGCAGTCCTCGGCGCGACCGGGTCCATCGGGCAGCAGACCCTCGACGTCATCGACCGCAATCCGGCCCGCCTGCGATTGTTCGGGCTGACCGAGGGCCGCCGGTCGGCCAAGCGCACCGCGGAGTACCTCATCCAGGGCCAGGCCGGGGAAGCTGACTTCGACGCGCGAGTCGAGGCCATGGTCACGGACCCGCGCTGCGACCTCGTCGTCGTCGCCATCCCAGGCGCGCGCGCGCTCGGGCCGACATTGCACGCTCTGAAGGCGGGAAAGGAGGTCGCGCTGGCGACGAAGGAAGTCCTCGTCATGGCAGGGGGGCTCGTGATGAAGGCCGCCGGGCAGCGTGGCATCAGGCCCGTTGACTCCGAGCACAGCGCCATCTGGCAATGCCTTTGGGGCGAGAGTCGGGACAGCGTCCGCCGCCTGATTCTCACCGCCAGCGGGGGACCATTCTGGGCGCACCCCGACCTCGACCTGGACCAGGTGACGCTGGAAGAGGCGCTGAATCATCCCCGCTGGTCAATGGGCCCGAAGGTGACGATCGACTCCGCGACGCTGATGAACAAGGGGCTGGAGGTGATCGAGGCCCACCACCTGTTCGACGTGGCGCTCGAGCGGATCTCGGTCGTCATCCACCCTCAGAGCGTCGTGCATTCGATGGTGGAGTTCGTCGACGGTTCTCTCAAGGCACAGCTCGGCCGTCCGGACATGAGACTGCCGATCTCCGTCGCCCTCGGCTACCCGGACCGGCTGGCCGATGCCGTTCCCCCAACCGTGGTCGAGGAGCTCGACGCCCTCGACTTTCACTCCCTCGACGAGGAGCGCTTCCCCAGCGTCGGCCTGGCACGCGAGGCGGCGCTCAAGGGCGGAGGCCGCCCCGCGGTGCTGAACGCCGCCAACGAAGAGGCCGTCAACGCCTTCCTCTTGGGCGCCATTCCATTCAGTGGGATCGTGCAGGCCGTCGAAAGAGCCCTCCATGCCTTTCCGGGCACCGGGGATTCGCTGCAGGAGATCCTGGAGGCCGACCGTTGGGCGAGGGAGTACGTAAAAGTCAAGTCCGGTAGGCTGAAGACGTGAGCACACTGCTCTACTGGCTCCTGATCGCCGTCGGCATCTGCGGGATGTTTCTGATCCTGATCGCACCCCACGAGGGCGGCCATTTCCTGGCCGCCAAGCTGTTCAAGGTGCGCGTGATCGAGTACTCCGTCGGCGCCGGCCCGAAGCTGTGGTCGACCACACGGAACGGCACCCTGTATGCGCTCAGGCTGCTGCCAATCCTGGGGTACGTAAGGATGGGCGGGATGGAGGCGGACGATTTCGAAGGGCCCAATGGCTTCCACTCCAAGCACCCTATGCAGAGGATCGGGATCCTGTTCGCGGGGCCGCTGGCCAACTTCCTGATCGCCATGCTCCTGATCACCGGATTCGAGCTGACGCAGCTGAACGATGACCCCGGCAAGATCCAGCGGGTCCTGGCCGGCACGCCTGCAGCGGTGGCGGGCCTCCAGGTCGGCGACAGCGTTCGCAGCGTGAACGGCAAGCCCGTGACCGCGCCGGGATTCATCTCGGCCGAGGAGAACGCCCACCCGGGGCAACCCCTGGTGCTGTCGGGCGTCCACCCTGACGGGAAGACTTTCACAGCGACGGTGACGCCGACCTGCACCACGACGGCCCCTGTCGTTTGTTTGATCGGCGTCGGGGTGGCGCCCAGGGTGCTCACAGTGCAAACGGCCATCCACGACGGCGTCACGTTTCCATTCGTGGCGGTCAGTAGCATCGTCCAGGGGATTGACGCCCTGGTCTCGGGCCAGGTCAAAGGCGGCCTGTTCGGCCCTCAAGGTCTGACCGGTCCGATCGGCATCGGCGCCATCACGGCCGAATCGGTGAGCCAGGGCCCTCCGACCTACATCTTCCTGGTGGCGCTGCTCTCGGTCGCGCTCGGGTTCACCAACCTGCTCCCACTTCTCGCCCTCGACGGCGGCCGGATCGTGATCGTGGTCATCGAGTGGATCAGGCGCCGGCCGTTCGACCGAAACATGGAGATGAACTTCCAGCGCTGGGGCCTGGTGGCATTGCTAGCCCTGGCGGCGATCATCAGCTTCCTCGACATCCAGCGTCTCGCCGCGGGCCAGTTCACAGGGATTCACTGATGGTTCCACGACGTAAATCCATACCCGTCAACGTCGGCGGTGTCGTGATCGGCGGCGCAGCGCCGATCGCGGTCCAGACGATGACCAAAACCGACACGCGCGACGTCAAGGCCACGCTCCGCCAGATCCATGAGCTGAAAGAAGCGGGCTGCGAGATCGTGCGCCCGGCGGTGCCCGACCGCGAGGCAGCGGAAGCGTTGAAGGAGATCGTCAAGGGCTCGCCGCTCCCCGTCATCGCCGACATCCATTACGACCACACCCTCGCGCTGCTGGCGATAGAAGCCGGCGTGCACTGCCTTCGCTTGAACCCCGGCAACATCCCCGACCGCGAGAAGGTGATCAAGGTGGTCACCGCCGCCAAGGAGCGCCAGATCCCGTTCCGCATCGGCGTCAACGCGGGCTCACTTCCCGAAGAGGTCCACAAGACGATGCGCGAGGAGCATCACATCGACCGCGACAACAGAGAACAGACCGCGGATCGCATGGTCGAGGTGGCGCTCGGCCACTGCACGATCCTCGAGGAGCTCGACTACGGGCCGGGCTTCATCAAGGTGTCGTTGAAGGCGACCGATGTCTGGACGAACATCATGGCCAACCGCAAGTTCGCGGCGCTTCGGCCTTATCCGATCCACCTTGGCGTGACGGAATCGGGTCCAGTGGAGGCGGGCAGCATCCGCAGCGCCGTCGGCATGGGCATCCTGCTCAGCGAGGGCATCGGCGACACGATCCGTGTCTCGCTTGCGACTTCCGATCCGCGCGAGGAGATCCGCGTCGCGCACGAGATCCTGAAAACGCTCGCGATCCGAAACGAGAGCGCGACTCTTGTCGCCTGCCCGACGTGCGGAAGGCTCGAGTACGACATGGTCCCGACCGTGAAAGCGGTCGAGGCCCACATCGCCAGGTTGAAGATCCCGATCACGGTCGCCGTCATGGGTTGCGTCGTTAACGGACCCGCTGAGGCACGACATGCCGACATCGGCGTGACCGGCGGCCGCGGCAAGGGCGTCATCTTCAAGAAGGGCAAGCTTTTCAAGACAGTGCCCCAGGAGGAGCTGCTGCCCGTCCTGCTCGCCGAGATCGACGCGATCGCCGCTGAACGCGTCGGATGAAAGAGGTGGCTGAAGAGCAGCAAGAGTTCGTCAAAGACATCACCAAGATGTCCGCCGACTTCGACCGCTGGTACACCGACGTCATCCGCAAAGCCGAGCTCGCGGACTGGTCGGGAATCCGCGGCATGATGGTCGTCCGCCCCTATGGCTGGGGGATGTGGGAGGCGATCCAGCGGGCCTTCGACGACATGATCAAAGAGAGCGGCCACGAGAACTGGGCCTTCCCGCTCCTCATCCCACGCGACTTCCTGGTGAAGGAAGCCGAGCACGTCGAGGGCTTCGCACCCGAGGTCGCGTGGGTGACGAAGGCCGGCTCCAGCAACGAGGACCTCGAGGAGCCGCTCGCGGTTCGCCCGACCTCGGAGACCATCGTCGGGTCGATCATCAAGCGCTACATCCAGAGCCACCGCGACCTGCCGCAGCTGACCAACCAGTGGAACAGCGTGGTGCGGTGGGAGATGCGATCGCGCCTGTTTCTTCGTTCGCGCGAGTTTTGGTGGCAGGAGGGCCACACGTTCCACGCCAACGCCCAAGAGGCGATGGACGAGGTGGACCTGATCCTGGGCTATTACCGCGACATCGCGCAGGAGTGGCTCGCGGTGCCTGTGCTGGCGGGCAAGAAATCGCCGGCGGAGACGTTTCCCGGCGCCGTCTACACGCTCACGATCGAAGGCCTGATGCGCGATGGCATGGCCCTACAGATGGGGACGTCCCACTACTTCGGCCAGAACTTCGCGCGCGCTTACGACATCTCGTTCTCCAACAAGGAAAACGAGCGGGAGCTGTGCTACTCGACGTCATGGGGCATCAGCACCCGACTGGTTGGCGCGCTGGTCATGGCCCACGGCGACGATTCGGGGCTCATCGTGCCTCCGAAGGTGGCGCCGATCCAGGTCGTGATCGTTCCGATCTTCAGGGATGCGGAGAGCCGGGCCAAGGTCGAGGGGTTCATCGGTGGGTGGATCGGTGAGCTGAAGGCGGCAGGCATCCGGCACCGCGTCGATTGGCGCGACGAGAGGCCTGGCGACAAGTACGCGCACTGGGAGATGAAGGGAGTGCCGCTGCGTCTCAACGTGGGCGGCCGCGACGCCGACGCCGGACAGGTCGAGCTGGTCGACAGGCTTTCGCGCCAGCGCCGCCCCCTTCCGGTTGCAGGTATCGGCGCGCGGCTGGCGGACGAGCTGGCCTCATTTCAGAAGGCCCTGTTAGAGCGGGCGCAGGGCTTCCTCAAAGAGAACACGTTCGAGATGTCGACACTGGACGAGGTCGTCGCCCATTTCAAGAGCGGCACCGGCTTCGTCTGGGTGCCGTGGTGCGGCGACGCCGAATGCGAGGCCCGCCTCAAGGCCGAGGCGGGCGGGGTGACAGTTCGCACCATCGACCCCGACGACAAGGCTTCGGGAAAGTGCCTGGTCTGCGGCAAGCCGGCCACGCATCGAGTCGCCTTGGCGCGAGCGTACTGAAAGGCGCGGGGGAAGCAGGCCTCCCCCGCGGTACCCCCACCGAATTGACACATTGCCTGGAGGGCCTTGAAGGTGGCTCGATGGTGACGGCCGGAGTAAATCCGGCCTGGGTCTCCACCGGGCTCCTAGACGGTCGGATTCTCGAACGTTCCGATCGCCGGCGCGTCTTTGTAAAGGTTTTCCTGTGAGATGACTTTCAGGCTGCCATTGTGAGCAGCGTCGAGCACTGCCTCTGCCACATCCGGGTGGAAGTGCGTACCCGCGCCCGCCCGCACCTGCTCGACCGCGACCTCGAGCGACATCGCCTTGCGGTATGGGCGGTCGGAGGTCATTGCATCAATCGCGTCGGCCGCGCTGGCGATCCACACGAAGATAGGAAGCTCGTCGCCCTTTTTGCGATCGGGGTAGCCCTTGCCGTCGAAGCGCTCGTGGTGCGAGAGCACGATCTCCAGCTCATGGCTGAGCACTTTCAATCTCTTGAGGATGTTGAACCCGGTGACAGGGTGCTCTTTCATCGTCGCGAACTCGGCGTCCGTCAGCTTGCCCGCCTTGGTGAGGATCGCATCCGGCACCCTGATCTTCCCGATATCGTGCAGCATGCCTCCGCGCTCGAGCCTTATCCATGCGTCCTGGTCGGTGGGCGCGTACTTCATCTGGCGGGCGATCATGAGGGCGTACTGCGTGACTCGATGGGAGTGGCCTGCGGTGTACGGGTCGCGCTCGTCGACGGAGGCGGCGAGCGCCTCGAGGGATGACAGGAAACCCTCCTGGTTTTCTTTGACGAGGCGGGCGTTTTCGATGGTTACTCCCGCCTGCGCTGCCAGCTCGGTGACCAGGTCCTTGTGATCGGACGTGAAGGCGTGGCCGAGCTGATAGTTGGCTAGGAAAAGCACGCCGGTGGACTTGCCGCGCAACGTAATCGGGACGCACAGCACTGCGCGTGGGTTGAGCGGGCTCTCGTTGACCGTGTCCTGTTCCATCGCCTCCATGAACGGCTTACCCGTATCGAAGACAAGCCGACAGATGTCGCCACCGAGCTCGCCAAGAGCGAGCTTTTCGGCGGTAGCCGATTCGGTCCCGGATGCGGCTTTCAGCACCAACTTGCCCGAGTCGTCAAGGGCCAGGCACCCGATCTGGGCGCTCGACGCGTTGGCCGCGCCCTCCAGCACCACCTTAAGCACCTGGTTCAGGTCATTGGCGGAGGTCGCCGCCTGGAGCGCATCCTGCAGGTTGCGGAGCTCCCAGACGTCTCGCTGACTGCTGTCGTACAGCTCCGCGTTTCTGAGCGCGACAACGCCTTGGTTGCCAAGCGTGGCCAGCACGCGCAGATCGTCGGTCGTCCACTCACGTTTCTTGACGTCGAACACCGACAGCGTTCCCCACAGGTTGCCGTCCTCCAGCATCGGCATGCAGATGGCGGCGTGCAGCCCGAAGTGGCTGAGGTCGGGCGGCGACTGAAGCTCAGGGCTCTGGCTGAGGTCTGGCACCGCTATGGGCTGCTCGCTCAGCATCACCGCCCCGATCAGGCCCTGACCGTTCTGCACCACCAGGTCGTCGACCGTGGACGGCAGGTTGAGCGACTTGATCGTCTTCTGGCTCCGGTCGGCTTGGGTTCGGGTCAGTAGCCCTGCGCTCGCAGTGGTGACCAGAACGGCCGTTTCCAGCGTCTTCTGCTTGAGTACCTCGGAGCCCTGCGTGACGGTGGTGAGCGCCTGCGACACCTCGCCCAGCGCGTCGAGCGCCATATCCTTCTTCGAGGCCTGGCCGGTGACGCCCTCAAGGATCCGGGAGCCATCGACCGCAACGCCGGCCATCGAGCCGAGCTCATCGAGGGCCGCGATGTCGCGCTGGTTGAACCCGGTGGTGCCGTTGCGGCCCAGGCAGATGGCACCGAAGACGCCGTCCTTGCCACGGATTGGCGTGAGCGCCTCGTTGGCGGTGCCGCCCTCGGAGCTCGGGATGAGCCCGCTGAAAATGCCCTCGTCGACGGTGACATAGGGGCGCAGCACAGTCTCGCCATCGCGGACCTTCGCCAGTGGCCCCGCGATGGGGAGGGAGCCGCCCGATCCGCCGAGCACGACGTATGTGTTGTCGGCCTGGAACAGAGCGACGCTGCCGGCGTCGTAGCGAATCACCTGCTTTCCCTTGTCTAGGACCAGGTCGAGCACCTCTTTCATCGACTTGCCGGACGCTTCCTTAACGAGCTCGTTCAACAGCGAATACCGCGCCGACTCCTTGCGCGACAGCGCCACAGCGTGCGCGCTTGCCAGCTGCGCTCCGGCGCGCAGGGTCAGCGTGCGCGCCAGCCGGCGGTCGTCATCGGTGAAGCCGCCCGGCTTGTTGCCGAGCAGCACGAATCCACCGATGTGCTCTCCGATCGGCATCGGCACCGCCATCAGGCTCTCGACATGGAGGTCCTCCGGGAGATAGTGGGCCAGCTCCCGCAACCCACTGTCATCTCGCCCGACGAACTCCTGGCCCGCCTCGATCGCCGCGGTCAGTGGCCCGGCCCCACCGGGCACCCTGTTCACCGGCTGCGGGTGCAGGCGCTCCAGCCCGATTCCCGGCGGCTGGGGAACGAACTGCTTGCCGTCGGGCGATGCGAGAAAGTAACAGGCGAACGCCGAGCCGATTTGGTGGGCGATGTTCGCGGTCAGCGCCGCCACGTCTCCGGGCGGTGCTCCGCTGTCGGTGTCCGAGGTGGCGGCCAAGAAGGCGCGATGCTTCTCCTCGAGCTGCACGTTCAGCCGCTTCAGGTCGTCCAGCTGGCGCCGCATCGCCTCGGTGAAGCTGAGGTACGCAAGGCTGCCGGCAAAGCCACCGAGAGCCAGCAGCGCCAGGCCGACGATGTCGAAGAAGCCGAACTGCGGGGTGATCACCGACACGACGAGGGCGGCGATGGCCAGTGGGACCGCAATCTTCCAGGTCCTATTCAAGGCGCCTGCCACCAGAGCAAGCAGCCCGGCGATCGCAGCCAGAAGGGCCGCCTGCCCGACGCGACCGTTTACGTTGAGCGTGGCGCCGGCCAGGATCAGGATCGCTGTGGCGGCGGAGAGGGCGATGCGGGTGACAAACGTTGCTCGATCGGAATTCATGTAGCCGGCTAAGTCTAGGCAGGGGACCGGGATGGGGCCTCCCCCAAACCTCTCCTAAACTTCTGTTCGAGTGACCACGTGACAGTTTCAGAGCTTCTGCGCATCGCCGACCACCTCGAGGCCCCGGATCGGGAGATCGTCAAGAGGGCATATGAGCGCGCGGCCAAAGCGCACACCGGTCAGCGCCGGCTGTCAGGCGAGGACTACGTCAATCACCCGATGGAGGTCGCGGCGATCCTCGCCGACCTCGAGCTCGACGCGGCCACCATCGCAGCGGCTCTGCTCCACGACACCGTCGAGGACACCGCGCTCACCGCCGAGGAGGTGGAGAAGGAGTTCGGCCCCGAGGTGGCCAGGCTGGTCGAAGGGGTCACGAAGCTTGGCCGCCTTTCGCTCCGGTCCGACCAGCAGCAACAGGCGGAGAACATCCGCAAGATGATGGTCGCGATGGCGGAGGACCTGCGGGTCGTCCTCATCAAGCTCGCCGACCGGCTGCACAACATGCGCACGTTGGAACCGCTGGCGGATGTCAAGCGCCGCAAGATCTCCCGCGAGACCCTCGACATCTATGCGCCACTCGCGCACCGGCTCGGTATCGGCCAGGTCAAATGGGAGCTCGAGGACCTCGCGTTCCGTTACCTCGAGCCGGAGGCGTACGACGAGGTCGCGAAGCGGATCTTTCGCAAGCGTGGCGATCGCGAGGCACTGGTGTCGGACCTGCGCGAGATCCTCGCGCGTGAGCTCGAGACCGTTGGCATCACCGCCGAGATCACCGGCCGGCCGAAGCACATCTATTCGGTGTGGCAAAAGATGACCAAGGAAAACAAGGACTTCACCGAGATCTACGACCTGTCGGCGATCAGGGTGCAGGTCGATTCGGTGCGCGATTGCTATGGAGTCCTGGGCGTCGTCCACTCGCTGTGGAAGCCGGTGCCTGGCCGCTTCAAGGACTACGTTGCCATGCCGAAGTCCAACGGCTACCAGTCGCTTCACACGACTGTCATCACCCACACCGGTGAGCCAATCGAGATCCAGATCCGCACTCACGAGATGCACCGCTTCGCAGAGTTCGGCGTGGCTGCGCACTGGGCCTACAAGGAGGGCGGCAAGGACGCGAGCTTCGACCAGAAGCTTTCGTGGCTGCGAAGCCTGCTCGAATGGCAGAACGAGGTGGGGGACGCCGAGTCGTTCCTCGACACGGTCAAGGTTGACCTGTTCCAGGACGAGGTCTACGTCTTTACCCCGAAAGGAGAGGTCTTGAACCTGCCGGCCGGCTCGACCCCTGTGGACTTCGCCTACCGCATCCACACCGAGGTCGGACACCGTTGTATCGGCGCCAAGGCCAATGGGCGGATGGTCACGCTCGACTACCCGCTGAAGAACGGCGAAATCGTCGAGATCCTGACGTCAAAGGCGCCGCACGGCCCGAGCCGCGACTGGCTCAACTTCGTCAAGAGCGCCTCGGCCAAAGAGCGCATCAGGAAATGGTTCAAGAGCCAGCGGCGCGAAGAGAACGTGGGCAAAGGGCGAGACCTACTGGACAAAGAGCTTCAGCGCATGCATCGCGTCAATCTCACGGACCTGCCCGACGCAAAGCTGCACGAGATCTCGAGCCTCCACCACTACAACGCGATCGACGATTTCCTCGCCGCCATCGGCTATGGCGACTTGTCGCCGCATGCGGTGGTGATGCGCATGGCGCTCAGCACGGGCGCCGCCGATGGCGATCTTCGCGCGATTCCGCTCATACCCAACGTGCAGCCCACCCCGCGCGTGCTGGTGCGAGGCGAGAAGGGCATCCTGACGAAGATCGCGCCCTGCTGCCAGCCCGTGCCGGGCGATGCGATAGCCGGCTACACCACACGCGGACGGGGCGTGACGGTGCACAGGGCCGATTGCATCAACGCTGTCAACGCGCAGGACCGGGCACGCGTGGTGCCCGTGGACTGGGACGCGGAGGCGACGCACCTTTATCCGGTCGACATCAAGATCGAAGCATGGGACAGGCAGGGACTTCTCCGCGACATCGCGACGGTGGTGGCGGAGAATCGCGTCAACATGTCGGCGCTCGAAGTTCACGTCTATGACGACAAGACAGCGGTCGTGTCGGCCACTGTGGAGATCGATTCGCTGGCTCAGCTGTCGCGCGTGATGGAGAAGCTCGAGGGCGTCAAGGACGTCCACACGGTGGCGCGCGAGGCATCGTGACCGCAGGCGCGCAGTCGATCGAGCTCGGCGTTCCGCGAAACATCGTCTGGGACCTCTTGGTCGGTGGGGGTCGTCGAGACTGGTATTACCGACTGAATCCGACCGGCGAGTTCGTGGAGGGTGCGCACATCAGCTGGGTTGACGTCGAAGGCAAGGCGGTGGAGGAATCGGACGTGGTCACAGTCGAGCCCGGCCGCCGGCTGGTGCTTCGCACGCGATTCGTGTTCGCACCGGGACTTGCGGCAGCCGCTCCTCACATCGTCACGTGGGAGGTGAGCGGCGACGGCAATCGGTCCACAGCCCGGATGTCTTGGGAGGCCGAGGGTCCAGCTTCCCAGATGCTGGCCTCGGAGGCGCAAGCACAGCTCGAAGGGTTGCGGCTGGCCGCCGATCCGGCCGCGCGCGCCGAGCTGGCGCGCCTGGACCAGATCGGCGAGGTCGAGATCCGTGACGTGAGCCCTGCGCTCCTGCCGGCCTACCTGGATTTCTTTGACCACCGCGCGTTCCAAGACTTCCCCGAGTGGCAGTCGTGCTACTGCATTGAGACCCACCTACCCGCGAACCTTAGTGATGACGAGGCGGCCAAGCGCGTCGCGGAGGAAAACCGCCACGACATGAGCGAATCGATCAAGCACGGCGAGGTGACGGCGCTCCTTGCGTTTGAAGGCGGCAACCCCATCGGCTGGTGCAACTACGGCGAAACGACAAGGCTCAGCGGGCTGAGGCACAGATTTGGGCTGGCGGCCGCTGACCATGAAGGTGTCGGGTCGGTGGCTTGCTTTGTGATCGCGGCGCCATATCGTGGGCATGGCGTAGCTACCGCGCTGCTCGGTGCAGCCGTCGAGCGGCTGCGGGCTCGCGGTGTGAGCACTGTTGAGGCGTACCCGAAGCGTTCCGACGATTCGCAGCACACCAACTACCGAGGCCCTCTCGCCATGTTTCTCAGGGCCGGCTTCGAGCCTTACCGCGAGGCTGGGAGCCACCTGATACTTCGCAAGAGCCTGCTGTGAAAGTCCGCGTCGAAGCCACTGCCGACAAGCGGTTTGGCACCAACTCGTACCTCGTCATCGATGACGAAACCAAAGACGCGGTGATCATCGACGCGAACTTCGAGCCGGACCTCGTCATCGAGGCGGCGCGAAAGAACGAGGCCAAGGTTCGGGCGATTCTTCTCACGCATACCGACGTCGACCACATCGCCGGGCTGCCGGCGCTCATCGACGAATTTGGCGCGATCCCCGTCGCGGTCCACGACTCAGAACGTGCAGGTCTGGCAGAGGGCAAGCCACTGAGGTCGGAGTTCGCGGTCGAGGCTTCGCCGGTCGCCAACCTCACCAGCCTCAGCGAGGGCGAGCGCTTCCGCGCAGGCGAGCTCGAGTTCGAGGTGCTACACACGCCCGGCCACAGTCCTGGCGGGGTCACGCTCAAGATCGGAAACTTGCTGTTCACAGGTGACGCACTGTTCGCCGGATCGATCGGCAGGTCGGACTTCAAGAACTCCAACGGCCGAGACCTGCTCGCCGGCATCAAGAGCAAGCTGCTGACCCAACCCGATGACAGCGTCGTTCACAGCGGCCACGGGCCGTCCACGACGATTGGGCGCGAGAAGCGCGCGAATCCCTTCCTAGTGTTTGATGGCGAGGACGACGAGCAGGGCCGGACCTAAAAGGATCAGCCACAAGGTCGGAAACACGCAGCCGACGGTGGGGAGGAGGATCTTCAACGAGGCTCGCGCGGCCTCGGTCCGAATGCGAAGCCGGCGCTTGACTCGCATCTGCGCGGAATGCGCTGCGATGGTGCGGGCGATGGGCACGCCGGTCCGCTCCGCGTGGAGGATCGATCGCACCAGAGCGACGAAGTCCTCGATGCCGGTCGCCTGCGCCATCTCCTCGAGCGCTTGCGCCCGCGGCCTTCCGAGCTCGATCTCACGCAGCGCCCGAGCCACGAGCAAGGTCAGCGGGCCTTCCTGGTGTCGCACCAGCTGCTCCAGCGCGCGATCTAGGCCGAGACCCGCTTCCATGCTGATGGCGACCACGTCAAGCGCATTGGGCAGCGCCGCTTCGAGCTCTGCACGCCGCTGCCTGACCAGCTGGTCCAGCCACAGAACCGGCAAATAGAAGCCGAACACCGCTCCCGCGAGCAAGGCGAGGCCAAACCCGACAGGCGATCCGATGAACACGCCCAGTGCAACCCCAACGGTGCCGAAGGTCGCGGCGCCGGCGATCCGCAGTATCTGCAGCCCAGCGGCGTCGAGGCCCAGCGGCGCGCCGACGAAATCGAGGTGGCGCCGGAAGGTGGCCGCCTGCGCCGTCGGGGTGAGGCGAATCACTTGCGAGGTGAACCAGCGCCGAAGGGGCTCGAGCAGTCGCTCGCCCAGCGGTTTTTCGAGCTCCAGGGCGACAGCGCTCTGGCCGAGACCAATCTCCTGGCGCGCGAGGCGCTGGCGCGCGAGGCTCGCCGCATCGCCCGTACGCGAGCCGCGGATGCCGACGACGATCAGCCACACCCCGGCCGCCGCCAAGACTCCCACGATCACTGGAAACACGTTCATGTGATCTTCGTGATCCGGCGAATGATGACGTTCCCGATCACCAGCAATCCGGCTGAGATGCCGATCATCACCCACCCCAATGGGCTGGCGAACATGGGACGGAAGTAGTCAGGCACCAGGAAGTAAAGACCTGTGGCTGCAGCCAACGGCAACAGCGTGATGATCAAGCTCGAGGCACGCGACTGGGCAGTCGCGGCGAGGATCTCCTCGCGCATCTCGGCGCGCTGTCTCATGGTGTCGGCCAGGGTGGTAAGAATTGCGGGCAGGTCGCCACCGACCGAGTGCTGGATGGTGATCACCATGACGACGAGGCGCAGGTCGGAGCTGCCCATCCTCTTCACCATGTTGGTGAGTGCGCTGTCGACAGAAGCCCCCAGCTCGACCTCGCGGCGAGCGAGCCCGAATTCCTCGCTGAGAGGGGGCCCGGCATTCTCTGTCACGGCGCTCAGGGACTGAGCGATCGATTGGCCTGCCTTGATTGAGTTCGCGATCAACTCCATCGCACGTGGCAGCCCCGCTTCAAACGTTTGGAGGCGGCGGCCACGCCGGTTGCGCAGATAAAGGGCAGGCAGCACGTAGCCGACCACGCCGAGAACCGGCACCGCGATGCTGACGCCGAATCGAAGGAAAGCGACGAGCACAAAGACGACAGCCACCGCCGCCTGGAGCAGGCGAAACTCGTACGGCCGCAGCTGCAGGTCGGCGCTGGCAAGATCCGCCGCCAGCGGGTTGGCGTTCTGGTTCGCGGCGATCCAGACCGGTGTTCCGGTCGGCTCGAAACGGCGGCGCAGCTGCTCCCGAACGTCGGCGAGGGTTCGATAGGTGACTCTTGCGCTCGGATTGATGTTGGTCGCCGCGACGACTCGGTCCCTACTGACAAGTCCGTACATGACCAGCGCCACCCCTGCGGCGGCGGCGACGGCGACGGCGACAATGATCAGTGGCATCGGTCAGGGCGTCGTGAAGTGCCATCTGTCATCGACTTGCTTCGGACCCACTCCAGTCGCCGAGCTGAGGTTCGGGCACTTGGAATCGGCGGCCGTCGGGATGGTTCCGTAGTCGCTGGAAGATTCGAGCTCGTACTTGAGAACAGCGTTGTTGAGGAGCCAGAACAGGTATTCGGCGTCGCAGCTCGTCACCAACACGGTCAGGCTGCTCGTGAGCTGACCCGCGCCTGACTGCCCAGTCGCTGACGCCGGGCCCACCCTGATCACGACGAGGTCGCGGAACACAGTGCGGACGACAGGCCTCGCGGTGCCAGGGCCGAAGGCCGCGGTGCTAATCGTCGCCAGGACGACCAGCCGGTCGCCGACCTGGATGTAGCCGGCGACCCCGACCTGCTCGGACGTGGGGACCGTCACCGCCACGTAGCCCGGTGGGATGGGCAGGTAGGTGGCGTCGCCGTTGTTGAGCTGGTCCGGAGTGGTGGTGATTAGATTTGCGGTCACCGGCGAGCCGGCGGGGATATCGACGCGCGCGCCTTTGCCGGCGACCAGGGCGACGGCGGTGAAGGATTCGGGTGGGGTGGGAGAGACGGATCTGAGCTCAAGGTCCGACGCCTGGATCCGCGTCCGCGCCGTGATGCTGTTCCTGGCCACGACGACCTGGGTGCCCGTTGAGCTCGAGGAGAGCAGTGGAAGGCTCGCCACAGCGGCGGCGGTCCCAAAGGCAAGCACCGCCAGGATTGCGCCGATGACGATGTAGAGCCGGCCCCGACCTGGCCGGCCGATTTGACCTGCAGTTATCGACATCTAAGCGCTCACAGGCTCACACTCTGCGCCGAATACCGCAAATTCACTCGATCAGGACGGCCTCAACCAGGGCCGTGCTGATCCCGGCGTCGGATCCGACCGAGATCCCGGCGCCGGCCGCGGCCGACAAAGAAAGGCTGCCGCACGAGATCGCACCGGCCAGCATGCTGGTCCCGTTGTCGACGATCGTGCACGTGCCCGGCCAGGAAATAGAGCCCAAAAGCCAGGCGTCGGCGGCAGCCCCACTGATCGCGATCTGACCCGTATTGCTGGCGGGAGCCCAGATCAGCCGGTTTGTGCACGAGCGGTCGCCGGCCGTGCACCAAGCAGACCCCGGGCAGCTTGCCGCGTCGGCTGCGGCCGGCGCGACCGAGCAGGGCGCCGCGAACCAGGTGAGGTTGTTGGGGGAGTCCGCGGTGAGGTTGGGCGGGCAGGCTTGAAGTGAGCACGGGTGTGATCCGAACTGGCAGGCGCCGGTGCAGGCCACGCCGCCTCCCGCCGCACATGTCCCAGACGAAAACCCTGCCTGGTTGACGAACTCGAGGGTGACATCGCGCGCCAGCAGGGTCGCTCCGTTGAGGCAGATGCCGCCGCCGCCGGCGAATCCAGATCCGTTGAAGTAGTAGAACCCAGGGTCGAGCACGGCCCCTGTGCCCGGCTTGAACGCCGCGATGCCGGAGGACCACGTCGTCCCCTTGGTGACGGTCACCGTCTCGCTCGCAATGGCGGCTGGAAGATTGAGACGGTACTCCGAGGCGAATCCGTTTGGCATATCGCTGACCAGGCTGGTCCACCCGGCTCCACGCGTGTAGGTCTGCGGCGATTGAACCGCAGGGCCGAAATCGGTGATCACGAGATCGTTGGCCACCGTGGTCGCGGTGCTGGTGGAGACGGTGGTGGACGTTCCCGTGCCGCTAGCGTCCAGCGGCGTCGTGGTCGCCACGTTCCTCCATTCCGAAATCTGCGCGACGCTCGCATTCGGAACGCCGAATGCCGCGCTCACAATCCCACCGGGGTTGTTGGCGTAGTACCAGATCTCGGTATGGGACGCGCCGGCCAGGTTCTTCGTGGTGGCGCGGACCCACTTGGCAGGAGCAGTGAACGCCGTGGCCGACGCGCCGGACCTGATGGTCGCCACCAGCAGCGTTCCGGCCTGGCTGGCCGCCGGCAGGGAAGCGGTCACAGTCGGGGTCGTCTTCGCGCTCTCGGCGCCGATCTGGAGGTTCGTGATCGGGGCGATCACGGCATTCACGTTCAAGTAGCCGTAGCAGCTGGGCTTGAAGTGGTAGAACCCTGTCGCGTCCTTGATCGGGGCAGGGGCGAGGCCTGTCCCGACCGTCACCCCGGCCGCGACGATGTTCGGCAAGACTGCGCCCGCCGTGCACGCCGCTCCCCCAGTGCCCTGCAGGGTGGCGACAGCGGTCGCATCGAGGTTGGGCTCAGGTGGCAGGGTGGTGATCAACGCGGCCACCGGCAGCGGACCCGTGCCGGCTGCGCATGGGTTGGGATCGATCGCCTTGTCTCCCGCTGACAGATACGAGGTGGCGGCGGCGCCGCACGTTGGCGCTGCGTGGCCGGTCAGCTCGGAGCCGTCGGCGCAGATCGCGCTCGACGATCCGCTGTTCGATCCGGCGACACATGTGCCCGGTGCCGTCCAGACCTGACCGTCGGTGTAGACGCTCACGTCTCCCATGTCGGAATACGTCCCGGACGCTGCGTCGAATCGAGTGTGCGCATACAGCGCACAGGTGCCGGTTCGAACTATCAGATTTTGCGTGACGACGCTGCCCGCGATGTTGACCTGTCCGCTCGCGCAGGTGAGGGTGGTGGCCTTGACAGTGGGTGCGGACGCCGCCAGCTGCTGAGCGACTGCTCGACGCACCACCGTCGTGCTCGTGACTCCGACCTCGGTACCGAAAGAGATCGGCAGAGCGAGAGTCAGGATCACCTCGACTTGCTGCTGATGTGCCCGGTACGGGTAGTGGATTGTCGCCGAGAGCCCGCCCGCGAATGTATTGGTTCCCGTGTACGGCGTGGCGCATGTGCCGTTGACTATCGCCAGCGCGCCGGCGCCAGTGCGCCGCGAGGCGAGGTATGTGTTCACTCTCGTGATGACAGCGGTGGCCTTGGCGGTGTCGCAGCCCACTCCGATACTCAGAGCGGAATCCAACGCGGACGAGTCGGCCAGCTCCTGAAGCTGATTCTTCTGCCATTCGACGGAACCGGCGAGCAGGATTAGGGCCGCGGAGGCGATGAGAGCCATGAGCGCGACGGCAACCAGCACGATCACCTGTCCGGACTGCGTTTTGACGGCGCGCGTCGAGCGGCGGGGACTCAAAACTCCAACCTGTTCACGGTTTGCGCGTCGAACACAATGGCTGCAGGTATGCCGAGGAAGCTCGCCAGCACAGGCCGCCACTTCAGCTTGAAGTCGACGACCACCCTCTGATGACCGGCCGTGCGGACCATGGCGCCGTTGGCCGCGGCGCAGGTCGGACAGCTCCAGCGCGGAGTTGGACCTCCCGAAGAGTCCAGCTCATAGATGAAGACGTAGACGGTGTTAGTGAGGGCCGCCGGGGCAAGGGTGATGCTCCCCGGCTGCGTCGGGTCGGCATTGGCGACGTAGGTGCCGTAGGTGGGCGGCGAGGATATCGCCGTCGAGTCGAGATAGATGACGGTAGCGCCAAGCGGGTCCAACAGGTGGGCCCCCGTCACCAGCGATGTAAGTGAGCAGGGCGTCGTCAGCGCTGTGCAGGTGGGCGGAAGCGTGTTCGAACCGCTGTAGTAGTCGAGGGTTGCCTGCCGTGCCGTGTCCCTCGACGCACCCGAGAGGAGGCCGTAGAGAAGAAGGCCGCGTCCCATATCGACGGTGGCGCCGATGATCAGCAGCACGACGGGCGCCACCAGCGCGAACTCAACGAGCGCCTGACTGCGTGAGAGTCGCCTCGATTTCACCACGAGGTAGTCGTCTTGCTCGAGCCGGAGATGGTTATCCGCCCGCCAAAGAGATTCAGGTCATTGAATCCGTAATAGACGTAGACGTCGATCTCGGACTGGTAAAGCGCATCGGTCGCGCCCACGCAGTTGAGGCTCGTCCCGCAGTAAACGACGACGACCGCCTGGTCGCCTACGGGGTTCGTGAAATCAGTGCCGCTCACAAACGGCGGTGCGTGGGCGACGAGAGTCGGGCAGCTGATGTTGGTGGTCACGGCTGCAAGGTCGGCAGTGATGATGCTGCACATCGAGGCAAGGCCCGGACCATTGGTGAGCGAGGTCTTGCCTGCTGCGTATCGAGCACCGTCGCGAGCCGCATCAGAGGTGGCGATCGCGTACCCGTAACCACGGCCGAGCTCCAGCACCCCGGCGACGAGCAGCATGAGGATCGGAAGAGCAATCGCGAACTCGACGAGGGCCTGCCCGGTGCGGGAGCGGGTGGAGGTCTGGCGCTTAACCACTGAGCTTCAAATTCGCCATGATCACTCGAGCGAGCTCCGTGGCGCCGCGCGAAACCAGCGAAGAGGCATCGCGCTGCAGGACGAGACCGCCCGCAAGAGTCGCGTCCTCGGGCCTTGAATCGTCGAAGCCGACGGTCACCGACATCTTGCGACCCAGGATGCCCTCGATCGCGGCGCGCTCGAGCGGGGGGTGGGGGACGCGCTGATTGAGCACCAGCTCGATCCGGTTGTCGGGCACGTTCATGATGTCGCGGAAGACTGCCAGCGATCGTCGCGCATCGGTCATCGCGGCGATCTCGGGCGGCACCACCATGACCAGGCACTCGGCCCGTTCGATCACCGCCAGCGCTGCCTCCCCGAGGGAGGTGCCGAGGTCGACGAGGATGACACGCTGCCAGCTGACGACGATGTCGAGGACCCGTCCTGTCAGTTCGCCGGTCATGAGATCGACCTCTTCGGGCCGCAGGGTGCCAGGGAGGACGCCCATGCCAGACCGGTGATAGACGATGTGTTGGCGCAGCACCTTGTCGAAGTCGTCGGGTGACGCCTTCGCCGCACTTGCGATAGATCCCGTGGCAATGAGGTCGGAGAACAGTGCAGCGTGGCCAAACGGCGCCGACAGGTCGATCAGCAGCACCTGGCGTGGATAGGTTCGCGCCAGCGCAGCAGACGTGTTCACGACGAGAGTCGTCAAGCCCGAACCGCCCTTGGCCGAGAAGAAGGCCACGATGGGAGCAGAGGTCCGCGACGACAGCTGGACCTCCGCTGCCTCGACCGCGGCCAGCTCCTGGGTCCAAAGCTGCTCCAGCGCTGTCGCCACCTTTTCGACCTCCGGTCCCAAACCCTGGATGATGCTGTCGCGGTCCAGGGCCAACAGCACGGCATTTGAGATCCCGTCGATGCTGGTCACGTAGCGGTCGCCCGATCGATGCACCGGCACGATCAACAGGTCCCCCGGCAGGCGCCGCCGCGTCAGCAGTACCCGTCCGGCAGCGTCGGTCAGGGACTGCTCGACGAGCCCAGAGGCCAGAAAGACAACGACATCGCCATGCTGGGTTCCGAGTTTGAGCTTGTCAGCAGAAGGCAGGCCGACAACCCGCATGCGCCTGGCAAGCGCACGGAGGGCGCCGTCGCTGAGGTCGGCAAAGACCGGCGACATCTCGAGCATGCGCACGCGCAACTGCAACGCGGACGGGGCCTGGTCGGCCGCCGATCCCGCATTTGCGGCCATACGATCCAATCCCTCCTCCCGCAGTCCCGGGCTTTCGCGAGCCTCGCGGGAACTCAACTAAGCCGATAATGTAGCAACGTCCCCCCAAGTCGACTTTCCTCATCGCAGCAACGGCTCAGGTAACAGGCAAGTGTCCGACCTCGAATCAGAACGCCTACCGAAGCGTCAGGAAGGCTCGAAAACGGGCGTTCCGCGCTCGAAATTGGCCGCCCGCGTCGAGCGCATGCTCACCGCTGCGCTGAGCGGTGACTCGCACGTAACCCTCAACATCAAGGCTTCGGAGTTGCTCGCTGACGCAGGCGCAGTGGCCCCCGCGATATGCGCAGTTCTCGAGCGCGCAGGTCCCGGGCTTGCGCCGCAATTGCGCCTGACTCAGACTCTGCGGTCGGCCGGGCTGGTTGAGGATCTTTTGAACGCGCTGGCGAATCCCGACCCTATCGTGAGAATCGCGGCAGCCCGGCTCTGCGGCGCCCTCCGAATGACCGACTCGCTGCCCTGGCTCGCCGACATGGTGGCTGACTCCAGGCCCAGGGTCTGGGAGGCCTCTGTCCGTGCTCTTGGGGAGCTTGGGGGCCGCCGAGCCGTCGACGTGCTCATGTCCGCCGTCGACCGCATTCCGCAGCACCGGCTGGCGATCGAGATCGCTCGCGCTGCTTCAGATATGGACATCGAGGCGCTGATGCGTGAGCCTGCCAGTGTGCAGGCTGCTGTTGTCACCGTCCTGGCGTGTGGTTTGAGACATGACACCTTGAGGGTCGGGCCGCTCTCCGCAATCGCCCAAGACAGGCGATGGCCGTCTCGGGTCCGGGTGGCGGCGTGCCGTTCCCTGGGGATGATCGGCGACAGCTCCGCGTCAGGTGCGCTCGGCGCGTTGACCAGCGATCCGGATGGCGCGATCAGAGGGGCCGCGATCGACGCGCAAAGGCGGCTCAAAACCGGCGGCGGAGGCCCACGCTCATGAAGCTCTCCGAACGCTTCGACAGGCGGTATCAGCAAACCCCACTGGCCACTCCTGTAGTGCCCGCGCCGCCGTCGACCAACGGACCTGTGGCGACGGTTACCGCGCCGCCTGCGCCCATCGCAGCGCCGAGCCCTGCGCCGCCGGTCCACGACGTCGCATCGACTCTGGTCACCGAGTCGTCATCCAAGCTGACGCCATCGCTGGCTGCCGCCAAGGCCGAGATCCACCTCCAGCTGCTGGCTCACCACACGGCGCAGATCGACATCAACAATCCCGCCGGGATCAGGCGGCTTCTGCTGCAGCTCACCGAGGAACATTTCAGAGCCAAGCCCCCTACCACGCTTGTCACCGCCGCTGATCGCGAGCGCCTGGTCGAGGTCCTGTACGACGAGGTTGTGGGCCTGGGGCCGCTCGAGGCTCTGCTGCGCGACCCCGACATCAGCGAGGTGATGGTCAACCGGCCGGAGCAGATCTTCGTCGAACGGAAAGGCAAGATCGAGCTCACGAGCCTCGCCTTCGAGGACGAGGCAAGCCTGCGCCGTGTCATCGACAGGATCGTGTCGTCGATCGGCCGTCGCGTCGACGAGTCGGAGCCCATGTGTGATGCGCGACTCAAGGACGGGTCACGCGTCAACGTGGTGATCCCGCCGGTGGCGATCTATGGGCCGTGCCTGACGATCCGAAAGTTCGGCCGCGAGGTGCTGAGCCCGGAGCAGATTGTCAGCCTGGGTGGCGCGACGCCGGCAATGATGCTGTACCTGGACGCGGCGGTGAAGACGCGTCTCAACATCATTGTCTCGGGCGGCACCGGGTCTGGCAAAACCACATTCTTGAATGTGTTGTCGGGATTCATACCGGCAAACGAGCGGATTGTGACGTGCGAGGACGCGGCCGAGCTGCGTCTGCGCCAGGTGCACGTGATCAGCCTCGAGTCCAAACCCCAGAACGTCGAGGGGCGTGGCGCCATCTCGATTCGCGATCTCGTGCGCAACTGCTTGCGCATGCGCCCCGACCGCATCGTCGTCGGTGAGTGCCGCGGACCTGAGGCGCTCGACATGCTCCAGGCGATGAACACGGGACATGACGGCTCGATGAGCACGCTGCACTCGAACAACCCTCGCGACGCGCTGAACCGGCTCGAGACGCTGGTGCTCCTCGCCGGAACAGAGCTGCCGTCGCGAGCCATCCGCAGCCAGATCGCGTCGGCGGTCAACGTCGTCGTTCAAACGGAGCGATTGAGGGGCGGTGCGCGCAAGGTGGTCAGCGTGGCCGAGGTGACTGGCATCGCCGATGGCGAGGTAACGATGCAAGAGCTCTTTGTATTCAACCAGACGGGGGTCACCGCGGACGGACGCGCGGTCGGCTTTCACACTGCCACCGGCATAAAGTCCGCATTCCTGAAGCACTTCCGCTCCAACGGCGTCGACCTGCCGGATTCCATCTTCCAACCAAGCACAGTGCCTCCTGCCGGCAGGCAGCTGTGAGCCTGTGATGGTCGGCGTGGACGACCAGGATCTGATCAGTCCCGAGAAGGGACCGGACGAGGCGCCGAGAGTCGACGCCCTCGACGCCGAACTGCTGGCCGCCTTCGGTCATCAGCTTCGCAACCAGCTCAATGCGGTCCTCGGGGCGGCTGGCCTGCTGGCGATGACAGCCTCATCCACTGAGGAACGAGAGCTTGCCTCGATCGTCGAGCTGGGCGCGGAGCAGGTGGCGAGGCTCGTCGAGGAGGTCCTCGACGCAGCCATGATCCAGCGCGGCGAGTTCGAGCTCGCGCTGCACCCGTTCGACGTCCGTTCCAGTGTCGAGAGCTGCCTTGGGCTGGTCGCCGAGGTCGCCGGAATCAAGGGCCTCGACCTTTCCTTCCGCGCCGAGCTCGACGTCCCGAGCGTGATCGTGGGGGATTCTCGGCGGGTCGAGCAGATCCTGCTCACGCTGTTGAGCGGCGGGCTGGAAAGGACGGACCGTGGTGGAGTCGGGGTCGAGCTCAGCTGCGAGCCACAGGGGGAGCTCACACGACTCCAGTTCAGCGTGCGGGACACCGGCAAGGGCGTGCCGGCGCGAATCCTGCGAAGCGGGATGGGTGAGGCTGGCGCCGCTCCGACGCAGCTAGAGCCCGGCGACAGGCTGGCTGTCCTCAACCTCGCGACGTGCAGGCGGCTGGTCGAGATGATGGACGGCGAGCTGCGGGTGGAGCAGGGCGGCGTTGAGGCGGGTCCTGACGCGGGCACCCTTTTCGAGTTCACCATGCTGGCCGAGGCGATGCCTGCCCAGGTGACCACCGCACCGGTGACGCTCGAAACCATGAATGTGCTCGTGGTGGCAGCGGACGCCACCGAGCGTCGCGTGATGGCGCTGCAAACGGAGACGTGGGGAGCGATCGCGACCGAGGCCACACCGGAAGAAGCCCTCACCAGAGCCCAGCAGGGCCAACCCTTCGACATCGCGCTGATCGAGCACCGCTTCCCAGCGATCGACGGCCTCGCGCTGGCGACTTCGCTGCGGTCGCTCCGAGGGCCGGAGCAGCTTCCGATCGTGCTTATCGGCGCCCAGCCGACGGCGGAGGAAGCGGGAGCCGCCGACAGCGGGCTGGTGCAGGCAACGCTCACCAAGCCCGTGCCTCCTCGCAAGCTGCACGACGTGATGATCCAGGTGGGGATTCACCAGGTGGTACCGGCGGCTCCATCTGAGGTCGAAAGGGTTGCGCCGGGGGCGCTCAAAGTGCTGGTCGCCGACGACAATGCGTTGAACCAGAACCTGCTCCGCCGCCTGGTGGCCAAGCTCGGTCACAGCGTCGATGTCGTCTCGAACGGGCGCGAGGCGGTCGCAGCCATCGCCCTCGCGCCATACGACGCGGTCCTCATGGACGTGCTGATGCCCGAGATGGATGGTCTTGAAGCGGCTGAGGCGATCTGCCGCCGCTGGCCGAGGGGCACGCGGCCCCGCCTCATCGCGCTGACGGCGCTCGCCGGCCCGGGCGACCATGACCGGTGTCTCAAGGCGGGCTTTGACGACTACATGATCAAGCCGGTCCACCTGGAGCAGCTGCGGGAGGCCTTCAAGGTGGCGGCGGGCTGGCGTACCAACCCGTAAGCGGAGGGCTAGTCGCCCAGCCGGCCCCTGGCGATCGAGCGGCGCGACGCTCGTGCCTCGAGGAAGACGACGACGATGACGATGAGGCCGCCGAGCACCATCAGCGCGCCGAGTATCTCGGCGTTCAGGCCGCGTGGCTGCAGGATGATCTGGACCATCGCCGAGCCGAACACGAGAATGTAGCTCAGGCCGAGCAATCGGACTCGAGGCGCGACGTGCGTTTCCTCGTCTGCGCGCCACGGCCGCCGGCCGATTATCAATAGATAAGCGCCGACCAGAAGCGCGAGGCCGGCGAAGATGAGGGTGATGAGCTGAATGAGGGCGATGGTCACAGCCTTTGAGTGACCTCAGCGTGGTTCATCTGCAGTCGCATTCGGGCAGATAGTAACCGGCGCGTAGCTGTCCCAGCTGAGGGGGGACGTCCCCCCTTGAGGCGCCGGGCCTGGCGGAGCCAGATCCCGGCGCACCCCCCTGCCGATCTCAGCTTCTTACAATCGTCACTCCAATGCCTCGCACAGAACCCATCAAAGCGGTCCGCGGAATGCGGGACCTCATGCCCGCGGAGCGGGCTCTCTGGCGCACCGTCGAGAGGGCCGCCGCAAGGGTCGCGAGGAGCTTTGGATACCAGGAGATGGTTACTCCGATCCTCGAGCACACCGACCTTATCGAGCGGGTCGGCACCGAGACGGACGCGATCGCGAAAGAGCTGTATCGCTTCGAGGATCGTGGCGGGCGCAACCTGGCGCTGCGGCCAGAGGCGACGGCAGGGATCGTGCGCGCCTACTTCGAGGGTCATCTCAACCAGGGCCCGCAACCTGCACGACTGTTTCTCATCGGGCCGATGTTCCGGTACGACCGCCCGCAGAAGGGCCGGTACCGCCAGTTTTTTCAGTTCGATATCGAGGCGATCGGCGCCGACAGCCCGGCAGTGGACGCGGAGATCATCGAGCTCGCCGCCACGTGGCTGCGCGAGGTCGGCCTCAGCGATGTGGCGCTGGAGCTGAACACGATCGGCGACCACAAATGCCGACCCGCATACCTCGATCTGCTGCGGGAGTACTACCGGCCGTTGAAGGACAAGCTGCATGGCGACTGCCAGCGCCGCCTCGAGACGAGCCCGTTGCGCCTGCTCGATTGCAAGGTGCCGCAGTGCCAGCCCTTCAAGCCCAAAGCGCCCCGCATCACCGACCACCTTTGCGACGAGTGCGCTGCTGCCTGGGTGCTGGTGAGGCGGGTACTCGACGCGGCGGGCATCGAGTACCGGTTGAACCCATACCTGGTGCGGGGCCTCGATTACTACACGCGCACAGTCTTCGAGTTCTACCCAGGCGGCGCGTCTGGCCAGCAGGACGCGCTGGTCGCGGGTGGGCGATACGACGGCCTTGCTGAGGCGGAGGGCTGGCGGTCGACCCCGGGTGTGGGATTTGCGGGCGGTCTCGACCGGGTCACCGAGGTGGTCGCCGCGAGTGGGGCGGAGGTGATCCCGGAACCCCCGGCTGAGGTGGTGGTCCTGGCGGATCCGGGCCTGGAGGTAGAGGCCGCGGAGGTGGCGAGGCTGTGTCGAGCCGCGCGCACGGTCGCCGTTGACTATGAGCCCAAGAGCCTGCGCGCCAAAATGCGATCGGCCAACAAGCTGGGCGCGCGCTGGGTGGTCCTCCTCGGCGAGTCGGAGGCGCAACACCACGTCGCGCAGCTGAAGGACATGGCGAGTGGTGAGCAGGTGGAAGTTCCGTGGAAGCAACTTGCGGAGAGCCTGGCTTGAGCGGTTTCAGATCTCCGCACTGCGGCTCGCTAGGCGCCTCGGACGATCGTTTAGAGGTTGATCTGTACGGATGGGTCGCGCGCCGTCGCGACCACGGCGGCCTGATCTTCATCGACCTGCGCGACCGCTGGGGTGCGGTGCAGGTGGTCTTTAATCCGACGAAGGCGCCCGAGGCCCACGCCACCGCATCCGAGCTGCGAGCCGAGTATGTGGTGCGCGTCAAAGGCGTGGTCGGACGGCGGCCGGCAGATTCCGAGAATCCGCGCATGGCGACCGGTGAGGTCGAGGTGACCGCCTCGGAGCTCGAGGTCATCAGCAAGTCGGAGACGACTCCATTCCCGATCGAGGATCAGGAGGAGCCTGACGAGAAGACGCGCCTGGAACATCGATATCTCGACCTGCGCCGGCCGCGAATGACGAGGATGCTGGAGCTGCGGAGCCGTGTCAACAAGCTCATCCGCGACTACATGGACCGGGAAGAGTTCATCGAGGTCGAGACGCCGATCCTCACCCGCAGCTCACCGTCGGGCGCGCGCGACTTCCTGGTTCCATCGCGGCTGCATCCTGGGTCCTTCTACGCCCTGCCTCAAGCTCCGCAGATGCTGAAGCAGCTGCTGATGGTTTCCGGAGTCCAGCGTTACTACCAGATCGCGCGCTGCTTTCGTGACGAGAACCTGCGGGCCGATCGACAGCCAGAGTTCACGCAGCTCGATGTCGAGATGTCGTTCTGCGACGAGGAAGACGTCTTCAGCCTGATCGAGGGATTGTTCAGCGAGCTCTGGCGCGAGGTTCTCGGCGTCGAGGTGAAGACTCCCTTCGAGCGCATGGATATAAAGGAATCGCTGCTCAGGTTCGGGACCGACAAACCCGACCTTCGTTACGACCTCGAGATCGCCGACGTGGGATCGGTCCTCGCCGGCACGAAGGCGCAGATCTTCCGTAGCGCGCTCGACGCCGGTGGCGTCGTCCGTGGGATGCGGGTGCCTGGCGGCCGCGACATGGCCCGCCGCGACCTGGACGAGCTCGTGACCGCGGCCAAGGGCGCGGGGGGCAAGGGCCTCGCGTGGCTGCCCGGCAGCTCGATCGACAAGTTTCTGTCTGCGGAGGAGCTGGCGGGAATCATGAGTGCGACCGGCGCAGGTGACGACGACCTGGTGCTCCTGGTCGCCGATCGCAGGCGCAAGGCCGAGACGGTGATGGGTCTCATCCGCCAGGAGGTGGCGCGGCGCCGCCACCTGATCAGGGAGGACGAGTGGAAGTTCCTGTGGATCAACCCGACCTATCTATTTGATGAGGACGACGCGGGCAAGCTGACCTACGCGCACCATCCGTTCACGCGGCCCTTCGAGGAAGACATGTCATTTGTCGAGGACAGGCCGTACGACGTTCGCGCGCATGCCTACGACATCGTCCTTAACGGTTATGAGCTCGGAGGTGGAAGCCTTCGCATCTACGACCCGGCGATGCAGGAGAGGGTGTTCCAGCTCCTGGGGATGCCGCTCGAGACGATCCGCGATCGGTTCGGAACTCTGCTGCGTGCCTTCACATATGGCGTGCCGCCCCATGGGGGCATCGCGCCGGGTATCGACCGCATCGTGATGATGCTCGGCGGCACCGACAACATCCGCGATGTCATCGCTTTCCCCAAGACGCAATCGATGTCGGACCTGATGCTTGGTGCGCCATCGGAGGTTGACCCCGCGCAGCTCGAAGAGCTTCGCATTCGAGTCGTGCCACCACAGGGGGGTGCGCCGGGATCTGGCTCTGCCAGGCCCGCCGCCTTAAGGCAGGGGGGTGCGTCCGGAGCTGGCTTTGCCAGGCCGGATGCCCCAAGGGGGGAAGTCCCCCCTCAGCTGGACGTCCCCTCTCAAAAAGACCCGTCAACGTAGTATTGGGTGGCTCCCGATGGGTTGCGGGCGATGTGCGCGTTGCCCAATAGACAGCATTTAGGGACCTCGGAGTCCGGTCGCCGACCAAAAGCCCGCTTGACGGGACTTGGAGAGCCAAGGCAGGGGACCCACCTGAGCTCGCTCAGGACAACCCACCCCCGTGGCCCGGAGGGAGCACTTTGGTCCTGTCGCCCGCAGGGCGCCCTTTAAATGCCGCTCTTGCGTTTCATCCCGCCGGGCGTCATCGTGGCGGTCCTTGCGGCCCTGATCTTTTCGCTGGTCTTCTACGCGCTGCTGCCCTATCGGCGCCGCGCTTATGTTCCGATCCTCGTCGTCACCGCGGCCGGCTTCGCGCTCGGTCAGCTCTGGGATTTCCTCGGGCTGCCTTCGTTTCGCCTCGGCCAGGCGAACATGGCGCCCGCCATCCCTTTTGCGCTGCTTCTCCAGCCGCTCGCCCGTTTCGTGCCACGCCCGAGCCGGGAGCCGAAGGAACCCAAAGACGCCAAAGAACCGAAGCCTCCACCTGACATTTAGTATTGGTCAGGTCGTTTGCCAGCTCCGGTAAGGGGGTATTCACCAGTTGCAGAACTTCATGTGGCTTGCGTTTGGGGTCGCCGCCCTCGTGGTGGCGCTGGCCCTGGCAGCCGTGCTTTTTCGGTTGCGCGGGACCCTGGGCGCCGTTGAAGAGCTGCTCGACACGACCAACGAAGAGTTGAAGGAGACCCTGCCCGAGGTGCGACAGACGATCGGCAACGTGAACGACATCACTGCTGGTGTGAATGTCGGGCTGCGCGCGGCGGGAAGTGGGGCATCTTCGGTTGGGCACGGCATCAAAGCTGCGGCGCATGGCGTCAGGGTGGCGGGCCAAAGCCTTGTTCGGACTGTATTAGGAGGTTAGGCAATGTCAGATGAGAAGAGCAGCGGTGGGAGCGGTGGTGGCGGCGGCTTCGGATGGTTCATCCTCGGCGGAATCGTCGGACTGGCTGTCGGTGCCTACATTGCGTCCGGTCCCGGGCGGGGCCAGGTGGACAGCATCCGGAGCAAGACCATCGAGCTCAGCACCAGCGAGCCGGCCCAGAGGGCGAAGCAGGCCGCACAGCGCGCACGCGTGGCGGTGACGGACCCGGGCAACCCGGTCGGCAAGGCGATCCAGGATGGCGTGGCCGCCGCAAAGCGTCGCCGCGAGGAGCTGGAAGCCGCCGCCGCCCGCAAGATCGACGCGACGATCAACGGTGATGACTCCAAGAAAGGTTCCAACGCCTAAATGGCCAAGCGCGATTTAGCTGAGCTCAAGATTCCCGCGTCGTCGGACTTCATACCCGTCGCCAAGCGGGTCGCCACGACGTTGGGCAGCCAGTTGGGGCTCAGCCTCGTCGACCTCGACGAGCTGACGATCGCGCTGACCCAGGCCTGCGACAGCGCCATCGAGGCTGCCAACGACCTCGACGGCCATGCCGACCTCAAGCTGACCTACTTCGCAACCAATCGCGCCCTGGTCGTGGACGTGGACCTCGTACCCACAGCGGGCGAGGTGCTGCCGGCCCCGCGTGTGCACCCTGAGGCGGACGCGGAGCTGCAGAGGCTCGCCTACGAGATGATCCGCTGCTTTGTCGACGACTTCCGCCCTCTCGTCGAGCCCCGAACGGGGCACGTCCGCTTCCGGATGGTCAAGTACATCGCATGAAAGCGCGGGGGAGGCAGGCCTCCCCCACGGGACCCCCACCAGGCGCGGGGGAAGCAGGCCTCCCCCACGGGACCCCCACCAGGCGCGGGGGAAGCAGGCCTCCCCCGCGGAACCCCCACCAGTGGCTCCATGCAACGATTGGCAGGCGCTTGGAAGTGGGACGCTAGTGTCGGCCGAAGTGAATTCGGCCTTTAGTCCACGTGTTTGAATAATTAAGAATGTCTTCTAAGCCTCGACCGTCCCGTGAAGAGCTGCGGGCCCTTCATCGTCGCTACAAGGAGACGACGGACCCCGCGGAGCGCGACCGCATCCGCGCTCAGCTGGTCGATGCGTATCACGACTTCGTGTACTTCCTCGCGCGCAAGTTCCAGAATCGCGGCGAGCCGCTGGATGACATCGTCCAGGTCGGCTACCTCGGGCTGATCAAAGCCATCGAGCGCTTCGATCCCGACCTCGGCTTCGAATTCACCACCTTTGCGACCCTGACGGTGGCGGGCGAGATCAAACGCCACTTCCGTGACAAGGGGACCGCGATCCGCTTCCCACGCCGTCTCCAGGAGCTACATCAATCGGTGGTGCGCGTAAACGAAGAGATGAAGAATCAGCTGGGTCGCGAACCGACGGTGTCGGAGCTGGCCGAGCGTCTCGGCGTCAAACCCGAAGACGTGACGGAGGCGATGGAGATCGGTCCCGCCTACATGCCCCTTTCGCTCGATCAGCCCATCGGATCGGCGGACGGCCAGGAGGGACGTGCCATCGCCGAGCAGATCGGGACCGCGGATCCCGAGCTCGACCGAGTCGAGATGCGAGACCTGCTCGACCGCGCGATGGTGCACCTCACGCCTCGCGAGCGGGCGATCATGGCGATGCGCTTCTACGAACAGATGTCGCAATCGGAAATTGCGCGGCGGCTCGGCATCAGCCAGATGCATGTGTCGCGCCTGCAGCGTGCCGCATTGGAGCAGCTGCGGAAGTACGTGCCCCAAGAGGCTTCCTAGAGTCGCATGCCGCTGATCGAATCGCGCGCTCCCTCCGAACCGATCGTGCTGTTCCGCCGCTGGTACCAGGAGGCCGAGCGTGCTGGCGCCCTTCAACCCGACGCGATGACGCTCGCGACGGCCGGCCCCCGGTGCACTCCGTCGGCACGCATGGTGCTGTTCAAAGGGATCGAAGATGGCTCGTTCCTCTTTTACTCCAACTACGAGAGCCGCAAGGGCCGCGACCTCGCGGCGAATCGGAAGGCGGCGATCGTCTTCTACTGGTCGGTCACCCGGCACCAGGTCAGGGTCTCAGGCACTGTCCGGCGCATCAGCCGCGCGGCTTCGCTCGACTACTTCCACAGCCGCCAGCGTGGCGCACAGCTGTCCGCGCTGGCCTCCCGGCAGAGCCGCGTGGTGGCGTCGCGCGGAGTCCTCGCGAAGGCCGTGGCCGACCTTGACAGGAGATATCCGGCCGCCGTGCCGATCCCGGCTGATTGGGGCGGGTATGCGCTGCGACCTGCGTGGATCGAGTTCTGGGAGAACCGCGCCGACCGGCTCCACGACAGGCTCCGCTACGTGCAAGTGCCTGGAGGCGCTTGGCGGTTAGAGCGGCTGGCACCGTAAGCTAGATCGGCCCCGACATGACCGGGAACGAGATCCGCAAGCGTTTTCTAGAGCATTTCGCGAGCCGGCAGCATCTGGTCCTTACGAGCGCACCGCTGGTGCCAAAAGGGGACCCGAGCACGCTCTTCATCTCGGCCGGAATGCAACCGCTTCAGCCCTATTACCAGGGCTTTAGCCAACCGCCCGCACCCAGGCTCGCCAGCTGTCAGAAATGCTTGCGCACCGGCGACATCGACGAGGTGGGGAGGACCGACAGGCACCTCACCTTCTTCGAGATGCTCGGCAACTTCGCACCCACCGGCGACTACTTCAAGGAGACGGCGATCCCGCTTGCCTGGGAGCTTGTCACCGGCGGTTTTGCCATGCCCGCCGCCCGCCTTCGTGTGACCATCCACCCGACCGACGACGAGGCTCACGAGATCTGGATCAAGACAGGCGTCCCGGCCGCGTACATCACTCGGCTGGAGGACAACTGGTGGGGCCTCGGCCGCGGGCCGTGCGGCCCCGACTCAGAGATCTGGTGGGACAGGGGTCGGGAGGTTGGGTGCGGCCGAGAGGACTGCGTGCCCGACCACTGCGAGCGTTTCACAGAGTTCTGGAACCTGGTGTTTCCTCAGTACGACCAGCAGGAAGACGGGAGTCTTGTCCCTCTGGTCCACCCGGCGATCGATACCGGAATGGGGCTGGAGCGGATCAGCTACATCTTGCAGGGCCAGACCAACGTTTTCGAGACCGACCTCTTGGCGCCGATCATCGATCGGATCCGCAGTCTGTCCGACAAACAATCGACATTGTCGGAGCGCGTCATCGCCGACCACATTCGCGCTGCGTGCTTTGTCATGTTGGAGCGGATCACCCCGAGCAATGAGGGCCGCGGCTACGTGCTTCGCCGTCTCATCCGACGCGCCACGGTTCATGCCCGCCGTTTGAACTTGCAGTCACAGCTTGGTGGCCTGGTCGACGAGGTCGTCAAGGTGATGGAAGCCCCTTATCCCGAGTTGCGCGATCAACAGGCGATGATCCGTGACGGCATCAACTCGGAAGAAGAGAGGTTTCAACGCACGCTCGAGCAGGGCATGGAGTTGTTCGAGCGCATGGTGGCCAAGCATGGACAGATGATTCCAGGCAGCGACGCATTCCAACTGCACGACACCTTCGGCTTTCCTTTCGACCTGACCCGCGAGCTTGCACAGGAGCGCGGCATCCGGGTCGACGAGGAAGCATTCCGCGCAGCGATGGCGGAGCAGCGCGAACGTTCGCGCGCCAAGGGTACGAAGCACATCGCCGCCGCAAAGGACCTGCCTGAGTCCGAGTTCACCGGCTACGGCGAGCTGGTCACCGAGAGCGCAATCACCGCGTTGCGCAAAGACGGTGGTGCGACTGAGGTCGCGACCGAAGGTGACGTGGTCGAGGTTTTCTTGGAGCGCTCTCCCTTCTACGCGGAGTCGGGCGGGCAGGTCGGCGACACCGGGACGATCACGACTCGGTCGGGGCTCGTCCGGGTCGAGGACACGCAGAAGCCGGCGGACGGGGTCATCGCGCACATCGGCACCGTGATCACCGGCGAGATTCTCGTCGGCGAGAAGGCGACCGCGGCCGTCGACGTAGGACGGCGTCATCAGATCGCCCGCCACCACTCCGCGACCCACCTTCTGCACAAGGCGCTGCGCGAGACCATCGGGGAGCAGGTTGTCCAGAGAGGCTCATGGGTGGGGCCTGATCACACGACCTTCGACGTCCCGCTCAACCGTGCGGTCACGAGGGCCGAGCTCGATCGCATCAACCGGCGAGTCATGGAGAAGGTGCGCGAGGCGCTGCCCTTTCACGAGCAGCAGCTGGCCTACAAAGTAGCCGTGGCGCAGGGCGCGATGCACCTGTTCGAGGAGAAGTACGGCGACGTCGTCCGGGTCGTCTGTTTCGGCGATTGGACTTGTGAGCTCTGCGGCGGGACTCACGTGAAGAACAGCGCTGACATTGGGACCGTGGTGATCGTTTCCGAAACCAGCATCGGGTCTGGCTTGAGACGCATCGACATGGTGGTGGGCGAGGCCGCGGACGAGCTGGTCAGAAAAGACCGTGATCTCCTGGCGGAGCTCGCGCGATTGTTTAACGCCACCTCAGATCTGCTGCCCGAACGCATCAAGGCTCTGCGCGTCCAACTCAAGGAGACCGAGAAGGAGCGTGACAAGCTGCGGGACGAGGTTCGAAGCGCTCGTATCGGCGGTAAAGACGGCGCCGGATCCGGCGCCACCGTCAAGCACGGCCGGGTCGACTACGTGACCCAAAGCGTCGACGCCTCTAACCTTGACGAGTTGAAAGCCTATGCAGATCGGTATCTCGAGATCGTGAAGTCCGGCATCGTAACCGTTGTCGGCGGGGGGATGTTTGTGATCAAGGTGTCCAATGATCTTGCCGCCCAATACGATGCGAACTCACTCAAGCCCCTGTTTGGGACTGGTGGCGGGCGCCCGCAGCTGGTCAGCGGGAAGCTGACGGTCCCCGCGGACGAGGCTTTCAAGCGCCTTGAAGAGGCCTTGCGGTGACCAAGTTCAAGTTCCTTCGCAAGCGGAGCGAGTACTACCGACACTTCACGGTGCTGGACATCGGCACGGACCTGATCAAGGTCCTGGTGGTGCGCCGCGAAGGCGCCGACGGCGAGGTGCTGGGCGTCGGTCGAGAGCCGCAGGCGCCCGCCGCCATGTCCGGTGGCGCGATCGCCGACCTCGAATCGGTCATCCAGTCGGCCAACCGCGCGCTAGAAGCCGCGGAGGATATGGCCAAGACGGTTCCGGGGCAGGTTATCGTCGGCATTGCCGGCGAGCTGATCAAGGGCTTCTCGTCGACCATCGCCTACCCTCGCGAGAACTCCAAGGCGAAGGTCAGGTCCGCGGAGATCTCGACGATGCTGCAGCTGGTGCAGCGCCGGGCGCTGCGAGAGGCACAGCACCTGCTCGAGCTCGAGCGGAGCTACGGCCAGCTGGAGGCCCGACTCGTCCACTCAGCGATCACGAACGTGCGGGTCGACGGCTACCCGGTGACCAACCCTGTTGGCTTCACCGGCAAGAATCTCGAGGTCACTGTCTTCAACACCTTTGCGCCGATGACTCACATCAATGCGATCGACACCGTCGTGCGTGAGCTCGACCTCGAGCTGGCGGGGGCAGTCGCACAGCCGTATGCGCTCGCACGAGCGTGCGCAAGCGAGGAGACGTGGGCCGAAGGTGGCATCTTCATTGACATCGGCGGCGGCACGACCGATGTCGCGCTGGTCCGCGACGGTGGCGTAGAAGGAACCCGCATGTTCAACCTGGGGGGGCGCGCATTCACCCGGCGTCTCGCCCTCGCTTTCGGGCTCAGCTATGAAGAGGCCGAGGCGCGCAAGCTTCGCCACTCCGAAGGTCTTCTATCGGCCGAGCAGCATCGCCAGGTTTCAGAGCTGTTGAGCGCCGATGCCGAGGTCCTGCTCCAGGGTCTCGCGCTCAGCGTCAAAGAACTATCGCGCGGCGAGCGGCTTCCCACGAGCATCTACCTGTGCGGCGGTGGCAGCTTGCTGCCGGAGCTGACCCTGGAGATGGTCAAGAACAATTGGGCTGCGGGCTTGCCCTTCCCGAAGGAGCCCCGCATCAGGCACCTGGTGCCGCCTGACGTGCGCAATGTCACCGATTCGACAGGCCAGCTTTCGAGCCCCCAAGACATCGCCCCGATGGGCCTCGCCAACCATGCGCTGCGGACTGAGGCGGAGGAGCGTGACAACGTGAACACGGTCATGCGCCGGGTCCTGAGCGCTATAAAGGTTTGAGCGGACCTCTCCAGGAGACTGATTAACGCCATGGCAACGGACCCTATTTACGTCGAGAGTGAGGAAGAAATTCCTGAGCTCGTAGAACGTTTGCGCCGTTACCGCGGCGACGACACGATGCTCGTTCTGCCGCTCCGATCGCGCATCGGCCAAAGTCGGTTCAACTTCCAGCTGTTGCGCAACTACGCGGCCGGCATGGGCAAGCGGGTCACCGTGGTGTGCGACGACCCGGCAGTCCAGAGGATGGCTTCCGAGAGCGGCTTCGCGGTATTCGGAGCGGTCGGCGCCCAGGGCGAGGGCATTCCCTCAGCGCCGGAAGCGGAGCTCCCAATACCCCACTGGTGGCAGCGTGATCACGCGGAGCCCGCGACCCACATCGGCATCGCGGCACCGACCAGGTTGATCACCAAACGCGCGACCGAGCTCAGGCCCGGCCGGTTCCTTCTCTACATGGTCGCAGGCATCCTGCTGGTGATCGGGTTGGTCGCCGCCGCCCTTTATGTGCCCTCCGCCTCCGTGACATTGCTGGCTTCAGCGCAGCCCTTCTCCCAGAAGGCGGTTGAGATCCAGGCTCAGCCTGGCAAGCCTCCGATTCGGGTTCGCCCCGTCATCATCACGCGCTCCGTGTCCCAGGGTTTCAAAACGACGGGCTCGATCCGCGTGCTGCTGGCCGCCGCGACCGGGCAGGTCGTGTACACGAACAATGAAAATCCGCCGCCTTGCCCAGGACAGTACTGCGGCTCACCCGGCGTGGTCGTGAGCACCGGTCAGCGCTTGATGAACACGAACGGCATCGAATTTGCGCAGTCTTCGAGGGGCGTGATGGTTCCGTGGAACGGTTCGGCCCAATCCAACGTGATTGCAACCACCCGTGGTTCCGCGGGCAACGTTGGCTCCGGCACCATCAATGCGATTGAGAACCTGGACTCCAATCTCAACATCAGCGTCACCAATCCGCAGGCTACGGGTGGCGGGGCTAACGCCTCGAACACTCCGCAAATGACGATCGCGGACTTTTCCGCCGCTCGAACGGTCCTCGAGCAGGAGCTGCGGCAGTCGATCGCTCAACAGATCTCGGCCTCCAAGAAGGGCGGCGAGGTGCTCAGTGACACGCTGATCTATGGAGCGCCTCAGTTCAGCACCGACCACCAGCCGAATGACAAGGTCGCGGCGTTCAACGCCACCATGTCGCTGCAGGGAGAAGGGGACTTTTATATCGACGCCGATGTGCACAAGGCCTTTGAGAACTACCTCGCGCAGCGTATCCCCAACAATCAGCAGCTCCTCACCGACGCGCCCATACAGGTCGACTATCGAGTCCTCAGTGCGACCGCAGGCGGCCAGCTCGTCTTCGTTGGAGATGCAGCGGCGTTCGTCGCTGCCAAGCTCGACATGGATAAGATCCGCGCGCAGGTCGTCGGGCGGCCGCTTGCCCAGGCCAGGTTCTACCTGCAGGGCTTGAACGTCAGGTCGGTCAGCATCAAGGAGCAGCCGATGCCTTTGCCGTTGATGCCGCTGCTGGTCGGGCGCATCTCGATCCACTATGTCGTCGAGCAGGGGGCGGTGCCGGCCCTGCCACCGACAGGTTAGGTGCGGATCCTCGCCATCGACCCCGGCACAAAGCGCGTCGGTGTTGCCTTGAGCGACCCCACGGCCACCATCGCGCAAGCTTTGACCACGATGCAGGCGGAGCCGGCCTCAACGCTGCCGGCACGCATCGCCCAGCTCGCGCGTGAAAGCGAGGCGGCCAGGATCGTGGTCGGCCTTCCCAAGCGCCTCGACGGCTCACGCGGTCCGGAGGCGAAGGCAGCGCAGCTGCTGGCTGATGCGATTCGGGCTGAATCGGGCCTGCCAGTGGAGCTGGTCGACGAGCGGCTGACCACCGTGGCCGCGGAGCGCTCGCTGATCGCGGATGGGGTGCGCCGCGCCAAAAGGCGCCTCAGCATCGACCGGGTCGCGGCAACCTTGATGCTTCAGGCTCACCTGGACCGCCGCCGTGCCGGATGAAAATCCTGAGCCGGAGGTGGCTAAGTCAATAACCCTCATCGATGAGTCCGGTCGCGAGCGGCAGTTTCAGCTTCATGATGCCTTCGATCACGAGGGCGGCGTCTATTACCTCGTCGAGAACATCGACGACCCCTCGCAGGTCTTGCTGTTGCGCGAGGTCGACGGCGCATTGGAGACAGTCGAAGGCGATGAGTTCCAGCAGGTGATCACGGCGCTCGAAAAGGACCAGGTCGAATGAAGAGGCTGGTGGCCGCGCTGGCGGTGATCGCAGTCCTGGGCTTTGGCACCTCGCGCGGATACGACTGGTGGAACTACAACGTGAACACCCCGGTGACCACCGACAGCGAGCCTGTAGCGTTCCATATCGACCCGGGCGAGCTTCCGAGCCAGGTGGCCGATGACCTCCTCGCGCAGCGCTTGATCAGGGATCGCAACGCGTTCGACCTGTACCTCAGGTTCACCGGAGCCGGTGCTACCTTCCAGGCAGGGGTTTTCCAGCTCAACCGCAACATGAGCTTGGTCCAGGTCGTCGACGCCCTGCAACACGGTAACTCGGCGCAGGTGACAGTCACCATCCCCGAAGGCTTCCCACTTCGCGAGCAGGCCAAGTACGTCGAGAGATCGGGGCTTGGTAAGGGGGCCGACTACCTCGCCATTGCCGCGGACCCGACGTGGTCCGCGTCCTTCGACTTCCTCTCATCGCGCCCGGCAAATGCCAAGCCCGCGCTTGAGGGCTATCTGTTCCCCGATACGTACCAGGTGGATCCGGGGGATGTCCGCGGCCTCATCAAGGCGCAGCTCACGCAGTTCGGCGTCGTGTTCAGCGCGGCCCTGCGCGCCCAGATTGCGAAGGCCACACCGAACCGGCCGGCAGAAACCATCGAGTCGATCGTCATCCTGGCCTCGATGGTGGATCGCGAGGCCAACACAAGCACCGACCGTGGCAACGTGTGCAGCGTCTACTACAACCGGCTCCGGCAGCACATCCCACTGGGCGTCGACGCCACCTTGCTGTACGGGCTGGGGCGGTTGACGCCAGAGCCCACTTTTGCGGAGTTACAGCTCAACTCGCCCTACAACACCCGCAAGCATGTCGGCCTGCCGCCGGGCCCGGTCAGCAATCCTGGCAAGGCCGCGATCCTCGCCTGCATCAACCCGCCGAAGACGAACCTCCTCTTCTACTTCACCGATCGCAAGGGCGTGACCCATTTCGAGACGAATGAGCAAGACTTCAACCGGGACATCGCGACCTACGGTCTGAGCGGAAGTTGAAGGTCTTTCTCCTCGGCCACGGGATCGCCTATTCGCGCAGCCCGGCGATGCACAACGCGGCGTTTGAGACCCTCGGCATGGACTGGACGTATGAGCTACTAGATGTAGCTCCCGCCGATCTACCGGGTGCGATTGACCGACTCAGGGCGCCCGACGTCGGCGGCGCCAACGTGACGATTCCGCACAAGCAGTCGGTGATGGCGCGCCTCGACGGCATCGACGCCGACGCGATGCGAGCGCACGCTGTAAACACGATCGCTCGGGAGGGAGAGCGTCTCGTGGGGTCGAACACCGACGTGGCCGGGGTCCGCGCAGCGATGGCGGAGATCGGGCTCGAGCCTGGCGGCGCGAACGCGGTCATCCTCGGCGGTGGCGGATCGGCGCGCGCTGCAGCTGTGGCGCTCGCCGGGGCTCACCTGACCTTCGTGTCCAGGCATCCGGCAGATGACGATCTGCCGGGTACGGTAATCGCCTGGAGCGACACCGCGTTGCCGGCACTGACACGCGCCGCCGACCTGCTCTTGAACGCGACCCCGCTGGGTCGAAAAGAGGAGATGCCCATCCGTCCCGCCGCCCTGCCGAAGCACGGCGCGGTCATCGACCTCGTGTACGTGACGGGCGGGACGCCGCTGGTTCGCAAAGCGCGATCTTTGGGACTGCGAACTGCAGATGGATGGGGCGTGCTTCTGGCGCAAGGGGCAGCGTCGTTCGAGGCGTGGACAGGAAAGGCGGCGCCGCGGGCCGCCATGCGCCAAACTTTGGCGCCGTGAACCTGATCCTCCTGACAGTCGGTTGGGCAGTGGCCGGCGCCGCCGCAGGCTGGTTCGTGCGTTGGGGTTCGGTACGCCTTGCCAGCCTCGAAGATTTGGAGCCGGGTCATCGGCGCTGGCAGGTCTTCGGCCCGCCCGTGCTCGCGGCGATCCTGTTTGGCGTTTTCGCTTTCCATTTCGGCATGACGCCGACGCTGCTGATACGGAGCGTCTTCATCCTCGTGCTGGTCCAGGTCATCTTCTTCGACTTCGAGCACCGGCTGATCCTCGACCGGGTGATCTTTCCCGCCATGGTCCTGGCGCTCGTGGTGAGCCTTTTCGGCCAGCCCTGGTGGGCCGGCCTCGCGGCCGGCATCGGCGCCGGACTGCTGTTTCTGCTGCTGGCGCTGGCGGGCTCCGCCATCTTCAAGGCCGAGGCGCTCGGCTTTGGTGACGTCAAGCTGGCCCTTTTCATGGGCTTGCTGCTGGGCCCGCTGCCCACCATCCAGGCGGTGTTCTATGGGGTGTTCATGGCCGGCGTCATCTCCGTCGGGATGATCGTGTGGCGACGCTCGATGAAAGGCACGCTCGCCTACGGCCCGTACCTGGCGGCCGGCGCGGCGATTGTCCTGTATCTGCTGCCCTGAGGAGAATAGGGATCTGAAGCCATCGTGGCAGGGTTGGCCGGGGTCTCCCCGGCCATAACTTTGTCTATATCACTCCCAATCATGGCGTGGAGAAACATCTAGATAAATCGAATCCCGGGAAGGAGAGCAGAGCCTGCGGCGAAGCCGCACGCTCGATGAGAGGGAACAGTCTGGTTCCCTCTCATACGCGACAATAGTCGCGAATGACTAGTCAACTTCTCCCCGGCGAGACCCTGATCCTCAAGGTCCACCCCCACTGGATCGTCGTCGTCAAGTCGCTCGCTGCGCCGATCGTCCTTTTGATAGTGGCGGTGGTCGTCGATTTCACCGCCACCAACACTGGCATCGAGCACCTCCGCCTCATCGTCACCCTTGGCGCGATCGCCATCGCGGGGCTGTGGCTGATCGTGGTTTGGATCCGCTGGCAGTCGACCTCGTACACATTGACCGACCAGCGCATAAAGATCGAGACGGGCGTATTCGGGCGCCAGTCGAAGATGATTCCCATCGACCGGATCCAGGACTGCACGACCAAGCAGTCACTCGTCGGCAGGATGCTCGGTTACGGGCGCGTCGAGGTCGATGCCGCCGGCGCGCAAGGAGCAGAGGTGCTGGACCACCTGCCCAGCCCCGGGGTTTTTCGGGATCAGGTGTTCGTCCAGACGGAACGGCGTCGGACAGGTGCTTCTTCGGTCCAGCCACACCCGAGCGGCGTCTGAAGGCCGCACTGGCGATCATCGGTTTCATGGGCTGTGGTAAGTCCGCGGTCGGTGTGCTGGTCGCCCAACGCGCGGGCGCACCTTTCCACGACCTCGATTTCGTGATCGAGAGCGAGGCCGGGATGTCGATCAGCGACATCTTCGCAACCAAGGGCGAGGCCGCTTTTAGAGCCGTGGAATCGCGGCTCCTCCCCGACCTGCTGAAGCCGGGGGCCGTCGTCGCCCTTGGCGGAGGAGCGCCGATCGACGAGGCGAACTGGAAGATGATCCTCGAGCGGTCGACCACTGTCTTCGTCGACTGTGGGTTTGACACGATCTGGGACAGAATCAAGGGCACCACCAACCGTCCGCTGTTCGCGAGCAGCACAAGGGCCGAGCTTGAGGTGCTGTTGCAGCAGCGGCGGCCTCGTTACATGGAAGCCATCCACCGCGTCGACGGGGACCGCCCGGAGGACGTCGTCGCCGAGGAAATCCTGGCGCTTTGGTCCGACTGATCATCGAGGCGCCGGCCGGCAGCTACCCCGTGGTCATCGGGAGCAATCTCAATCGCGAGCTACGCGGCGCGGTTGCGCGCCTCGATGCGACCTCCGCGCCGATCGTCACCGACGCCAACGTGCTGCCCTGGGCCAAGAAAGTGGCGAAGACGATCAAGCGCGCCGGTGTGAAGTCGCCCATCCACGTGATCCGCCCGGGTGAGCGGTCCAAGTCCATGGACGCGCTTGGCGATCTGCTCGCATTTCTAGAGCGTCAGAACGTAGACCGCGCAGGCTGCATCATCGCCGTCGGAGGCGGCACAGTCGGCGACCTCGCAGGCTTCGGCGCGGCGGTGTGGCAGCGAGGGATCCGAGTCGTTCAGGTGCCGACGACCTTGCTGGCCATGGTGGATTCGAGCATCGGGGGCAAGACCGGGGTCAACGGGCGGCGCTCGAAAAACGCGATCGGCGCTTTCTGGCAACCTGCCGCGGTGGTCGCCGACCTCGCCTTTCTCGAAACGCTGCCAACCGGCAACTTCAGGGAGGCATTCGCCGAGGTTGTAAAGTACGCCGTTGCCATGGACCGCGGCCTTTACGAGGTGTTGCTGAAAAACCGCGACCGCCTCGTCGCCGGCGATCGGGCCGCGCTCGAGAAGGTGGTGTTCCAATGCGTGATGGCCAAAGCCCTGGTCGTCGCGAAGGACGAGCGTGAGGCTGGGCCGCGGGCCATCCTCAACTACGGCCACACCGCCGGACACGCGCTGGAGGCCGCCACCGGGTTCCGCATCTCTCACGGCCGGGCGGTTGCATTCGGCATGCGCGTCGCTGCGAGGATTGCGTTCTCCATGGATCTGTGCACCAAACGATTCGTCGAAGCGCAGGACGCAATGCTGACCGCGTACGGGCTGCCTGATCGACCTCCGCGGGTGGAGCTATCGAGAGTTCTGGCCGCCATTCCTCGCGACAAGAAGGCGCGACGTGGAAAGGTGGCATGGGTGTTGCCCCGCCGTCTTGGTCATGCAGAGACTGGGCATGCGGTACCCGGGGCGATCGTCAGCCGCGTGCTGCGCAAGGCGCTCGCATGAAACGAATAGTCATCGTCAACGGCCCGAATCTGAACCTGCTTGGAAAGCGGGAACCTCATATCTACGGGACGCGCTCACTCGCCGAACTGGTGAAGACCGTGCGTGCGAAGGCCCGCAAGCTCGGGGTCGAGGTCAGCGTCTTCCAGAGCAATCACGAAGGGGAGCTCATCGACTTCCTGCAGAAGGAGGCTCCCGGGTCGATCGGAATCGTCATCAACCCTGGCGCCCTGTCGCACTACTCGCTCGCGCTATTCGACTGTCTGCAATCCCTTGTGGTACCGACCGTGGAGGTTCACCTTTCGAACATTCATGCCCGCGAGGAGTTCCGCTCCAAGAGCGTCACCGGACGAGCCGCCAAGGGCGTGATCACGGGCCTGGGCTTCACCGGCTACCTCCTGGCCATGGACTATCTCGTCGAGCAGAAGTGATTTCGACCAACGACTTTCGCAACGGGACGATGTTCGAGATGGATGGCCAGCTGCTCAGCGTCGTCAACGTCGAGCACATCAAGCTGGCCCGGGCAGGCGCAGTCATCAAGGCAAAGCTCCGCAACCTGTTGACCGGGTCGATCTTCGAGCAGAGCTTTCGCAGCGGCGACAAGTACAAGACGGTCCGCATCGACAAGAAGGAAGCGACCTACCTGTACGGAGACGGCAGCCATCACTACTTCATGGACACGCAGACCTACGACCAGGTCGCGGTCGATGAGGACATGATCGAGGACGTGCTGCCGTTCCTGAAAGAAGGAAGCCCCGCATACCTGCTGCGGTACGAAGACAAGCTCATCGGCGTGGAGCTGCCGATCAACGTGGAGCTCAAGGTGGTGGATACAGACCCCGGTTTCAAGGGCGACACGGTGTCGGGGGCGACCAAGCCGGCGAAGCTCGAAACGGGAGCCAAAATCCAGGTGCCGCTGTTCATCCAGCCGGGCGACGTGATCAGGGTCGACACCCGCACCGGTACGTACATGGAAAGGGCATAGCTAGGAACTAGCGTGTCAGAGTTGGCCGGGGTCTCCCCGGCCATGACTTTGTTCCCTGACCCTCCGGCATGGCAAGGATCCAGATATTTAGTAAGTCCAATCCATGGAGGGTGAGCAGGTGCAGCTGATCCCGGCTGAACCACGCCGCAACTTGAGATAGCTGAGCGCAGCCGGTGAAAGCGCACCGATGAGAGGGAGCCGGGACGGGTCCCTCTCATAGCGCCGCGGGCCCGTGGGCCCCCGGCGCCATTCAGGGTCGACACCCGCACCGGTAGGTACATGGAGCGGGCGTAGGCGCCTCGATCTCGGGCGTCGGCTGGTAGCATGCCGGGGATGGGATCGAACGGGACTCACGGGGCGGTCCGAGTGGCCAACGAGGTGATTGCGAGCATCGCCGCGCTGGCCGCATGCGAGGTCGAGGGCGTCGCCGGCATGGACGAGACGGCCGCCCGCCACTTCGGTGACTGGGTGCGCCGCCAGACCGCGCACCGAGGCGTTCGCGTCCAGGTCGAGGCGGATCGTTCGATCCACCTCGAGGTCTTCATCACAGTCGACTCGGAAGGCAAGCTGGCCGAGGTCGCCAGCGCCGTCCAGGCCAACGTCGTGGAAGCGACGGAGCGGATGCTCGGGCTGGAAGTGGGGGAGGTCAACGTCTTCGTCTCGAGCGTCGCGTTCGCCCAGTAGGGGATTGGGTAAGCGACACCAGGCCAGGGAGCTCGCGCTCAAGGTCCTGTTTCAGCTGGAGAGCTCGGAGGATGACCCCGACGAGGTGCTGCGATATCACGCAGCCGAAGGGGCTGCCACCAGCGACGTCGCCCATTTCGCGACGCAGCTCGTGCGCGGCGTGATCGCGAATCGCGAGAAGCTCGATGGAATCCTGTCAGCGACGTCCGAGCACTGGAAGCTCGAACAGATGGCCAAGGTCGACCGCATAGTGCTGCGCATCGCGGTGTACGAGATCACCATTGACCGGCATGTGCCGACCAAGGCGGCCATCAATGAGTCGATCGAGCTGGCCAAGACTTTCTCGGGCGAGGAGGCCGGGCGGTTCGTGAACGGCATCCTGGGCAGGGTGGCGGCAAGCGTCACATGACCTCAGCAGAGCAACTTCCGTTCCCTGAATCAGGGGAGGAAATGCAGGGGCTCAGCTTCGAGGCTTTGCTGGCGCGGCTCGAAAGTAACATCTCGCTCCTGGCCGAGGGCTCAGCCCCGCTGGACGAGCTGGTTGCCGCCCATCAATTGGCCGCCGGCCTGCTGTCGGAGGCAGAGCGCCGGCTGGAGTCGTTGAAGGCGCGCGCCGACGAGCTCGTCGTCGCACTCAAGACATGACGTACCTGCTCGCGCCCCTGGTGGCGTGGACGATCGCCCAAACGGCCAAGGTGATCATCTACTCCCTTCGCGCTCGCCGGCTCAACCTCCGGGTGCTCGCGGTGACAGGCGGGATGCCGAGCAGCCACAGTGCGATCGTGATGGGCTTGACCACGGCGGTCGGTAAACATGCGGGAGTCAGTTCCCCTTCGTTCGCGATCGCACTTATCTTCTCGTTCGTGGTGATGTACGACGCGGCGGGCTTGCGGCGTGCCGCCGGCCGGCAAGCGGCGATTCTCAACCGGTTGGTCGAGGACCTCGTTCACATGCGAGGCGTGCAGGAACAGAAACTTCGAGAGCTGTTGGGTCACACGCCGGTGGAGGTGCTCGTCGGCGCAGCGCTCGGCGTGGCGGCCGGGCTCATCCTTTAACTGTGCCTCGGCTGGACATCCTGGTGACTAGAAGCGGCCTGGCCGAGTCGAGGGAGCGGGCGCAGGCCCTGATCATCGCCGGCAAGGTTCGAGTGGCCGGCGAGACCGTACGTCGCCCCGACCGTTCGGTCAGCGACGATGCCGCGATCTCGGTCGAGGAGGGGCCTTCCTACGCGAGCCGTGGCGCGTTGAAGCTCGCGCCGGCGCTGATGACGTTCGGCGTCGACCCGGCGGATTTGGTCTGCGCGGACATCGGGGCTTCGACCGGCGGTTTCACCGATGTGTTGCTTCGTCGGGGTGCTACCAGGGTTTATGCGATCGACGTCGGGCGCGGCTTGCTCCACTGGCGGCTGCGCCAGGACGCGCGGGTCGTGGTGATCGAGAGGGTCAACGCGAGGGAGCTGGAGGCGTTTCCAGAACCGGTCAGCCTGATCGTCATCGATGTGTCCTTCATCGGCTTGGAGAAGGTGCTGCCGGCTCTGCGCCATGCCGCGCCGGAGGCCGAGGTCATAGCGCTTTTCAAGCCGCAATTCCAGGTGGGCCGCTCCGAAGTGGGGAGGGGCGGCATCGTGAGAGACCAGGGCACCATCGATGCGGCGCTGGTCAGGTTCCGCGCGTGGTGCGAGGCCAATGGCTACACGGTCAAAGCCCAGGCACCATCCGAGCTGCCTGGCATGGATGGCAACCAGGAGATCTTCCTGGACCTGGTCCCGTCGTGAGCCCGTCTGGGGCGCGCCGGGCGACCGCGCCTGCGCACAGTGTCTGCATCCTTCGGGCTCCCCATGCCGACCGGTCTGCGGTAGCTGCGACGATCAAGGCTCTCAAGGCTCACAAGGTCGGGGCCTGGGCGGCCGATCGCGACGGCCCCGAAAGCGCGGTCACCTCCCAGCTCAAGGGCACTACCCTCATGGTGACCCTTGGTGGGGACGGGACCTTCCTCGCGGGCGCCCGGCTGGCCGCGCCTCGAGGCATTCCGATCCTTGGCGTGAACCTTGGCCGCCTCGGGTTCCTGACCGAGGTCGAGGCTGACGAGATCGAGGATGGGCTGGCGCGCTTCTTCAAGGGCGCCTACCGAATCGAAGAGCGAACGATCCTGCAGGTGACGCTACTGCGGGGCGGCAAGGACGTCGTGCGTGCCATCGGTCTGAACGAGGTCGTCGTGAACCGCTCGGGAGATGCCCGGATGCTGCGGGTCGAGATCGACGTCGCCGGTCAGCCGGTCGGGGTCATCGATGCCGACGGAGTCATGGTCGCCACCGCGACCGGCTCGACCGCCTATGCGCTCGCGAGCGGTGGGCCCATCCTGGAGCCCACGCTGCGCGATCTCGTGGTCGTGCCGATGAACCCGTTCGCTCTCACGGTGCGGCCCATCGTGTTTCCCCCGGGACAGGACATCAGCCTGGCCATCGTGCGAGGACCCGCCGAGATGCGGGTCGACGGCGCCCGCCGGGGCAGCGCGGTCGAGTCGGGCGACACGCTGCGGTGCGGCTCCCACGCACGTCGGCTGAAGGTGGTCCGCTTCAGCCCGCCGGAAGCCTTCTACCGCCGCCTGGGCGAAAAGCTCGGCTGGGGGCGACCCCTCGTTCCCATGAAATGATGCTGTGCGAGCCGAAGTTATGCTGCGCGAGCTGAAGGTCCGCGACCTGGCACTCGTCGCAGAGTCTCGTGTCCGGTTCGGCCCCGGGCTCAATCTCCTCACCGGCGAGACGGGGAGCGGAAAGTCCCTGATCGTTGACGCCCTTGGGCTCAGCCTCGGCGACCGCGGCGGCCCCGACCTTGTCCGCCATGGGGCCGACAAGGCGACGATCGAGGGGGTTTTCGATTCGGTGGTCTTGCAGCGCGAGATCGGCAAACGCAGCTCCGCGCGAATCGACGGCCGCACCGCGAACCCGAGCCAGCTGCGTGAGCTGGGCCGTGGGCTCGTCGCACTCCACGGGCAGCACGAGCACCATGCCCTCCTCGACTCGGATACGCAAACCGAGCTTCTCGACGGCTACGCCGGCGCCAACGCGCTGCGAGCTGCAGTTGCAGCCGCGCATGCGGCATGGACGGCCGCGGTCGAAGCCCTGGCCGACCTCGAAAGGCTTCGCTCGCGCGGGCAGCGCGAAGAGGAGTACCTGCGCTGGCAGCTCGAAGAGCTCCGCACCGCCGACCTCAGGCCTGGTGAGGATGCTGAGCTCACCGCGGAGCGATCAGCGGTGCGGCATGCCGCTCGCCTCGAAGAGCTGAGCCGCGAGTCGGAAACTGCGCTTCGGGAGGATGGCCTGGCCCGCGCCACGGCGGCGTTGTCGTCCGCGGCCGACCTCGACCCACGGCTGCTCGACCACGCGACGCGGCTGGCGGCCATCGAGAGCGAGGTCGCCGATGTCGCGGCTGAGATCCGGCGCTATGGCGAGCTGCTCGACTCGGACCCCGCCAGGCTCGAGGTGCTCGAATCACGCCTGGCTCTGCTCGACACGATCAAGCGCAAGTACGGCGGGACGCTCGATGCCGCGATCGCCGAGCGCGCCAGGCTCGAAAGCCAGATTGGCGCGACTCAGGATCTCGACGCGGCGGTGGCGGCGGCCCAGAAGGAACGCGACGCCCGCAGGGCCGAGCTGGAAGGCTCCGCTTCGCGCTTGACCAAGGCGCGCTTTAGCGCGGCCGAGCGAATGCAGGAAGCCGTGGCTGGTGAGCTGCAGGGCCTTCGGCTCGAGGGAGCGCGGTTCGAGATCGACCTGCGGCCCCGGCCGGAGATCGGGCCAAACGGCGCCGAGTCGGCGGAGATGATGTTTTCAGCGAACCCGGGTGAGCCGATCGCGCCGCTGGCGCGCGTCGCCTCCGGCGGCGAGCTGGCGCGGTTGATGCTGGCGATCAAGACGGTCGGGGCCGACGCAGACAAGCTGCCCACACTGGTGTTCGACGAGGTGGATGCGGGAATCGGCGGCGAAGCTGCGGTTCAGGTCGGGCTGCGTCTGAAGGCGCTGGGCGCCAGGCATCAGGTCCTGGTCGTCACGCACCTTGCTCAGATCGCTGCCTTCGCCGACCACCACCTGCTGGTCGAAAAGGTTCCAGGCGAGGATGGGCGCAATGTCGTCTCGGTGAGAGAGCTCGCCTCGGACGAGGATCGCGCGAAAGAGCTGGCGCGGATGATGAGCGGCGGCGTCACGGCGAAGGCGATGGCGCGAGCGCATGAGCTGCTGCAGGAAGCGAGGCGCTAGTGGCGCGGTTGTTCTCTGGTCCCGATGACAAACGGATCAAGCGCGCGCTGTGCATCGTCGCGCACCCTGATGACATCGAGTTTTATTGCGCCGGCGTCGTGCTGATGATGACGGGGCGTGGGGTGGTCGTAGATTTCGTCCTCGCGACCTCGGGGGACAAGGGCGCGCGCGACATCACCAAGTCGCGAGCCAAGGTGGCGCAGATGCGCGAACGTGAGCAGGAGCTCGCGGCCGATGTGCTGGGAGTCAAGCGGGTGGCGTTTCTCCGGCACCCCGATGCGGAGCTGGTCGAGAGCCTCGAGCTGCGCAAGGAGTTCGTGGCCGAGATCCGTACGTCAAAGCCCGACGTGCTTCTGACCTTCGACCCGAATGTTCCTTATCGCTTTCATCCGGACCATCGCGTGGTCGGTCGCGTCGCGCTCGATGCTGTATGGCCGAGCGCCCGGGACCCGCTGACCTTTCCGAAGGCGGGACCGCCGCACGAGACCGCGGAGGCGTGGTGTTTCGGCGGACTTCAGCCGACCCTGGAAGTTGACGTGGGCGGCGTGCTGACCAAGAAGATCGAAGCGCGCCTGGCGCACACCAGTCAAACCACGAGTCCGCAGACGTTGATGCGACGGTGGCGCGCGATGGCTCGCATCGAAAAGTTCCACCAAGTCAACCTGAGATAAATCAAAGAGGCAGACTCGGCAGGGTTGGCCGGGGTCCCCCCGGCCATGACTTTGTTTCTTTCGCTCCCAAGTCGTTGCGTTGAGAGGCTAATTCGTAATAGATCCAATCCCGGGAGTGAGAGCAGCGCCTGCGGCGAGCCGCACGCGCGATGAGAGAGAACCGACTGGTTCTCTCTCATACTTGTCCTCGTGGAACCTCCTGCCGCTGCTCCGCGCCTTGACGTCAAGACGCCTGTGTTCGAGGGGCCCCTCGAGCTGCTGCTCGCCCTCGTCGAACGGGAGGAGGTCGACATCTTGCAGGTCTCGCTTGGCAAGGTCACCGACAGCTACCTGATCGAGCTGGCCGGGCGCGAGGTCGCCGACCCTGCCGAGATGGCGGAGTTCCTGTGGATGGCGGCTCGACTGCTGCTCTTGAAGTCGATACGCCTGCTGCCCGGCGAGCCGGCGAGCGATGAGGAGACGGAGCTGCTTGGCTGGGAGGAGGACGTGCGCCAGCGCCTCGAGGAGTACCGCGCCTACAAGGAGATGGCCCAGGGTCTGATGACACGCGCCGAGGAGGAGCCCTTCTCGTTTCCGCCGCCCACGCGGCAGGTCGATGCGGCAGGGCAGGAAGAGCCGCTCGAGGTCGGACTGCTGGTGGTCGCCTTCAACAGCCTTCTGGCGCGACTCCCGCCACGGCCACTCGTCTTCACCGGCCGGATGTGGACGTTGGACGAAAAGCTCGATGCCATCACGAGAAGGCTGCATCACGGGCCGATTGAGCTTCGCGAGCTGATACTCGAGTCGGAGGACCGCCTGGAGGCGGTAGTCACGTTCGTCGCCGTGCTCGAGCTGCTCAGGCGTTCGCTCATCAGCGTGCGGCAAAAAGAACGATTCGGACCGATCCACATCGAATCCCGAACCCCACCGCCGGAGTCGGCCACGTGAGTGACCTTTCAGCCACGCTGGAGGCGATCCTCTTCAGCTCCAGCCGGCCGCTCAAGCTGCGCGAGCTGCAGGAGGCGACGAGCAGCGACCGCACCGCAGTCGAGCAGGCGCTCGAGGACCTGAAGGTTGCCTTGCAGGGACGTGGTGTGATGCTGATGCGCCATCACGACGAGCTGAACCTCGCCACGCGGCCGGCTTACGCGGCAGCGGTACGCCGCGCGCTTCGTCCTGAGGTTTCGGGCAAGCTCTCGCCTGCGGCCTATGAAACGCTGGCGATCGTCGCGTATCAGCAGCCGGTACCTCGCTCGCGCATCGAAGAGGTGCGCGGTGTCAACTGCGAGAGTGTGCTCACGAACCTCGAGCTTCGCGACCTGATCACCGAGGTCGGCCGTGGCACCGGGCCTGGCCTGCCCAGGCTCTACGGCACCACCATGAGGTTTCTTCAGGTGATGGGACTCGAGTCGCTCGATCACCTGCCCACTCCTCGGCTCGACCGCACGGAGGTGGGGCCATCTCCGGGGAATCCTCTGACGTAGGGGGGGTGCGCCGGGGGAAGGCCTCCGGCCGGCCGCCGCACACGGGGGGAGTCCCCCCGTTGACAGAAAGGCTTAACCGCTTTCTCGCCAGGGCCGGCGTGGCCAGCCGCCGTGCCGCGGACGTGTTGATTGCGTCGGGCTCAGTTCGCGTCAACGGCGAGCTCCCCCCGCCCTCCGGCGTGTTTGTCGACCCGGACAAGGACACAGTCACTGTCGACGGCCGCCCGGTCAAGGCGGTGACCCGGCATCGCTACCTGGTGATCAACAAACCGCTCGGTGTGATCACGACTGCGCGCGATGAGGAAGCGCGAACCACAGTGCTGGATGTGGTTGGAGACGAAGGGCAGGCCGGTCACCGTCTCTTTCCGGTCGGCCGGTTGGACGCTGACACGTCAGGCCTGCTGCTACTCACCGATGACGGCGAGCTGGCCTTTCGCCTCACACATCCTCGTTACAAGGTCGCCAAGGAGTACATCGCGACGGTGATCGGCAACCCGACTCCAACGGATCTGGAAACCCTTCGCACTGGTGTGAAGCTGGAGGAGGGCACCACTGCTCCCGCCGAGGTCGAGACCCTCGCAGTCACTCCTGGCAGTCGTGACTCGAGCCTGGCGGAGCTTCGAATCGTGATCCGCGAGGGCCGTCACCGGCAGGTGCGTCGGATGGTGCACGGCATCGGACACAAGGTTCACTCGCTTCGCCGCATCGGGTTCGGGCCGCTGAAGATTGGCCGCCTCAAGGTGGGTGGATGGCGCCTGTTGGGCGACGCGGAGGTGGCCGCGCTCCGGCGCGCCGTGGGTATCGACCTGAAGGGGGGAGGGCCCCCCCTGGCTGCGGCGGGCCTGGCGGAGCCAGATCCCGGCGCACCCCCCCCTGACCAGAAGTGATCGTCGCCATCGACGGCGGTGTGGCGTCGGGAAAATCCGCCGCCGGCAAGCGAGTGGCCGGAGCGCTCGGACTTCCTTTCGTCGACAGCGGCCTGATGTATCGCGCGGTGACCAAGATGGCGGCTGAGCGCGGCATCGATCCAGATGATGCCGGCGCGGTCACCCAGCTGGCGCGATCGACAGAGTTGAAGGTGGATGGGGAACGGGTTTGGGCGGATGGAGTTGAGCTGACGGACGGCATCTTTGACGCCGATCACATGGAAGCGCTGCCACGTGTCTCGGCGATCCCAGACGTGCGAGAAGCGTTGGTCGCGCAACAAAAGCGCCTAGGACAGGGCGGCGTTGTGATGGCTGGTCGCGACATCGGCACCGTCGTGTTCCCCAACGCTGACTACAAGTTCTTCCTCACCGCGAGCCTCGAGGAGAAGGTGAGGCGGCGCGCCGCACAGTACGAAAAGCGCGGCGAGCACGTGAATGAGGACACCATGCGCAAGGAGGTGGAGGCCCGCGACCGTGTCGACACCGAGCGCGCAGTGGCCCCACTGCGGCCCGCGGGCGATGCCATCGTCATCGACACCGATGACCTGACCGTCGACCAGGTCGTCGATACGATCCTCGCTCTCATCAACGAGCGACCCTAAGCCAGATGATGTACGCATTCCTGCGTGGGCTGATGCGCACGATGACGCGCGTCTACCTGGTCGGGCTCTTTCGAGTCGTTGGCGCTGAGAACGTGTCGGCGACCGGCCCGCTGATCGTTTGCCCAAGCCATTCGGGCACCCTCGATCCGCCGATGGTGCCGGCGTTCACCCCTCGATCCGACAGCTGGAGCATGGCGAAGTCGGAGTATTTCAAGGGGGGCATTCTCGAGGTGCTCTTCCGGTGGTACCACGCATTCCCGGTGGTGCGGCATACGGCGGATCGCGCAGCGCTCAAGCGCTCATTCGACCTGCTGAAAGCGGGACACGTGCTGATCATCTATCCGGAGGGCACGCGCGTCGAATCGGGCGTATTGGCAAACCCGGAACCCGGCGCGGGCTTCCTCGCTCAAAAGGCCGGCTGCCCGGTCGTGCCGGTCGGGCTGTCCGGGACTCGCGAATGCCTGCCGAAAGGCGCGCACTGGCCGCGCCGAGTGCCAGTGAGCATCACGTTTGGCAAACCGTTCGTGGTCGCCTCCAAACGGCCCGACGGAACGAGGGTCTCGCACCAGGAGGCCGCTGACGCGATCATGGTCGAGATCGCGGCGCTGCTGCCGGCAAACCAACGCGGAGCGTTCAGCGATCTGGAATCACATCGCCGCCGACTGGCGGGAGTGACCCGGCCGGTTAGTTAATGGCGGGTCGGGCCCAGTCGTCCTCGGTGAGGCTGCCGAGCGCTGGGTTGAAGCAGGCGTCGAAGGCCTCCTTCAGAGTCTGGGGCGAGAGCTTTGGCGGCTCCTGCCTGTAGTTGGCAAGGTCGACAAGCCGCGCGATCAAGGCCCGGGGGTGCGAGCCACGCAGCGGCTTCTTGCCGTAGAGGTTGTTGAGGAGATAGCCGATCGCCTTCTCGTCGAAGGCGACGCCCTGCCTGTCGCACTCATACCTGAGGATGCGCCCGAAGGCCTCCGGAGACGGATTGCCGACGCCGATCTTGTAAGCCATGCGACGCAGGAAGGCTTCATCGACGAGCTCGGTGGGCGAGAGGTTGGTGGAGAAAACGACCTGGCAAAGGAAGGGCAGCTCGATCTTGCGACCCGACGCAGAGAGGTCGAGGTAGTCGACCTTCTTCTCCATCGGCACGATGAAGCGGTTAAGGAGTCGCATCGGCGGCACCTCCTGGCGACCGAAGTCGTCGATCACGAACACTCCCGCATTGGCCTTCCACTGCAGCGGTGCTTCGTAGTAGCGGTTGGACGCGTCGTAGGTGAGGTCGAGCTGCTGCAGCTTCAGCTCACCGCCGGCGACCACCACTGGCCGCTCGACCTTGACCAGCCGTCTGTCGATGGGCTGGTCGCCTTCGGCGATCTTGTGATAGACGGGGTCGATGACCCGGATGATCTCGTCGCCGACCGCGACCGCGTGAGGGATCTCGATCGGAGCGCCCATAAGAAGCGCCATGCGCTCGGTGATGGTGCTCTTGCCGTTGCCCGGGGCGCCGAAGATAAAGAGCGAGGCGCGCGACACCATGGCACCGCCGATCTGGTCGATGACGTGCTGTTCGAGCTCGAGCGTACCCAGTGCCTTCTTTAGCGCCGAGTCGGTGACGTTCGCCTTGCCGGTGACCTGCGAGCGGACCAGCGAGAGATAGTCTTCGAAGTTGACGGGGCACGGTCCGAGGTACCTGGTCTGCACCGAAGACATCTCGGCGGCGCGCTGCCGGCCGGCGCTGGAAACCGTGTAGTTCATGCGCACGGGGATCGGGCGGCCCTCGACTGCCGGTTCGTTGGAAAAGCCCAGCGTGTCCATGAGCTGTGTTTTCTGGAACTCCTCGATGAGCGGCTGTAGCGTTTCGAAAGGCAAACCCAGCCGAGTTTCAAGGGCGGCGCCGCTCAGCTGATCGGAAAAAGCGAGGGTGCGCAGCAGCAGGCTGGCGACAAGGTCGCGCCTGACGTGCAGGTCCTCGATCCGCTTGGGTGCCTCGATCGCCCCGGTCTGCATCGGGCGCAAATATAGCAACCGGCGCTCTGGTTCGACCCCTACTAGAGTGCGACGGGGAGGCTTCGCGTTCCCCGGCTGCGCCCTCCGCGCCCGTAGAATCGGGAACGGCTTTGCCGGAATACGCAGCTCTCGACCTCGAGACAACCGGTCTCGACCCGGCCCGAGACCGAGTCATCGAGGTCGGCGCCGTCGCCTTCACTCCCGATCGCGTCAGCGGGACCATGGAGCGCCTTGTCGACCCCGGGCGGGCAGTTCCCGAAACCGTATTGCGCCTCACCGGCATCAGGCAGGAGGAGCTTTTTGGGGCGGCGAGCCCGCAGGCGGCGCTACGCGAGCTAGCAGAGTTTCTTCGCGGTCGCCAGCCCGTCGGACACGGGGCTCGCCTGGACGTGGACTTCCTGACCGCGGCCGGGCTCTGGGACCCGGCGCTGGAGATCCTCGACACGCTGGACGTGGCGCGGATCCTGCTGCCGGGGGCCGCGAGCCACAGCCTGCCGTTGCTGGCGGTCGAGCTCGGCTTCTCCCAACCCAGGCCACACAGGGCGCTCGACGATGCCGACGCCACGCGGCAGCTGCTGCTCCGGCTGCGTGACGAGGCTGCGTCCCTCGACGAGGGATTGAAAGAGTCGATGCTGGCGCTGGTGGCGCCTTACGAGTGGTCGGTGGCGCGCTTCTTTGCCGAGGCACTGTCCGCGCCAAACCCAGACCTGGTGCCCGCGTCAGCCGCGCGGGTCCATACCCCGAACTCGGGCAAGCTGGGCCTGCCGCCCGACGATCCCGGCCTCGTGGCGGCTCTGCTCGGTCCCGACGGTCCGCTGGCGGGGGTCCTGCCCGGCTATGAGCACCGCGAGCCCCAGCTGCAGATGCTGCTGGCAGTCGCCCAGATCCAGGGGCGCGGGGGGGCGCTGGTAGTGGAGGCCGGGACCGGCACCGGCAAGAGCCTGGCGTACCTGGTCCCGTCGATCGCGCGCGCCGTCCGGCACGACGAGCGCGTTGTCGTTTCGACGAACACGCACACGCTCCAGGAGCAGCTGATGAGCAAGGACATCCCGGGGTTGCGCGACTGGCTGCCGTGGAACTTCACGGCGTGCCTTCTCAAGGGCCGCTCCAACTACCTGTCCCTGCGGCGGTGGCGGCGGTATCTGGCTGAGGTCTGCCACGACTCGGAGGAGCTTCGATTCAAGCTGAAGATCCTGCTCTGGCTCCATTCGACAGAGAGCGGCGACCGCTCTGAGCTGAGGCTTCACGGCAGGGAAGAGGTCATGTGGGCGCGGATTGCGTCCGACCCCCTGGACTGCGTCGGCATTCACTGCACCAAAGAGGACTGCTACGTGCATCGCGCACGCGCCGAGGCCGAGGCCGCGGACATCGTCGTGATCAACCACGCACTGCTGTTGGCCGACGCAGAGGTGGGCGGCGGCCTGTTGCCGCCGTTCGACCACCTTGTCATCGATGAGGCGCATCACCTCGAGGAGGCCGCAACGCGCGGGCTGCGCCAAGAGGTCGACGGCCCGGGCCTGGCCGCGCTCCTCGAGCGACTCGCACCTGTCGCCGGGTCAAGTGCCTCGGGATTGCTCGATGAGCTTCGCCGCCAACCGCACCTCGGCGCCTCGGGCGACGCGTTGTCAGAAGCGGCGCCGATGACGCTGGCCGCGGCTCAGCGCGTTCGCGGGCTGTTCGAGGCGGCGGTGGTCTGGGTGGGCACGCGGCTCACCGACTCGGAGCGTCGGGACGATTCGCTGCGCTTGACGGCGACTCTCCGGGAAGACCCGGCGTGGGAACAAATCAGGGTCGCGGGTGAAAACGCCGCGACGACGCTCGCCGCGCTCGACGGCGTGCTGCGCAGGGCGGTGAGCGGCTCGCGGGATTGGCTCGGCGGCGTCGAGCCCGACCAGGGCGTCAGGGAGCTCGAGATCATCCGCGGACGCCTCCACGGCGCCGCCGAGCTGTTGGGCGAAGCGCTCCTGTCCCCGGATCCCAACCGGGTCTACTGGTTCACCCTGTTCGCCCGCACCGATAACCTCGTCCTTCGCGCCGCCCCGATCAACGTGGGCACGCTGCTGCGCGACCGCGTCTACACCGAGCGCAAGTCGACCGTGTTCACCTCCGCGACGCTTGCGGTCGGTGGCACATTCGATTACTTTCGCTCGCGCGTGGGCCTCGGCCCTGACGCAGAGGAGCTGATCCTGCCCTCGCCTTTCGACTTCCTGCACCAGGCGCTCGTATGCCTGCCCACCGACATGCCCGGGCCCGAGCACCCAGAGTTCGATCGCCACGTCGAGGACGTGATCGCCGCAGTGGCGCAACGCGTCGGCGGCCGCACCCTGGTGCTGTTCACCTCGCACCGGCAGCTGCGCGACGTGCATACAGCCTTGAAGCATCGGATCGACCTCGACGAGGTGCTGATCCTTGGGCAGGGCATCGACGGCCAGAGGCGCCACCTCCTGAAGTCGTTCGAGGAGGCGGAGCGGCCTCTGCTCCTCGGCACCGCGAGCTTCTGGGAGGGCATCGACGTGCCGGGCGAGCGGCTGAGCTGCGTAATCATGGTGCGGCTGCCATTTCCCGTGCCGACGGAGCCCGTTTATGCGGCGCGAGCCGAACAGGTTCGCGACGCCTTCGCGCAGCTGGCGCTGCCGCAGGCAGCCTTGAGGTTGAAGCAGGGCTTCGGCCGGCTGATCCGTCGGTCCACCGATCGTGGCGCGGTCGTCATCCTCGACAACCGCATCCTCGGCAAGGACTACGGCAAGGCGTTTCTCGACGTGCTGCCGCCGGCATCTCGTTTTGTCGGCCCCGCGGCGGAGATCGCCGACCAGGTCGGTGCCTGGTTGTCCTCCCCACCGAATGGTGGGGAGGTAACCCCAGGCTTGCTTAGCAAGCCTCGGGGGGGTGGGGGCCGCTCCTGAGCAGGCTCTTCGTCATCGGCACGCCCATCGGCAACCTCGAGGACACGACAGCGCGCGCGGTGCGCGTGCTCAGCGAGGTCGGCGCCATTGCGGCAGAGGACACACGCGTCACCGCACGGCTGCTGGCGCGCTATGGCATCCGCAAACCGTTGATCAGCTACCGCGCGCCGGTTGAACGACGCGGGCTGCCGAGAGTGCTCGCGGCCCTCGAGGAGCATGACGTGGCCCTCGTGAGCGACGCCGGGACCCCGACGGTCTCGGACCCGGGGCAGGCGCTGGTGGAGGCAGCGTGGTCCGCCGGCCACAAGGTCGTTCCGATCCCGGGCCCGAGCTCAGTCACCGCCGCTCTTTCGGTCGCGGGTTACGGAGGCCCGGGATTCACGTTTCTGGGCTATCTCCCGCGCAAGCCAGGCGAGATGCGCCGCCTGCTGTCGACTCTCATCGATGACCCGCGTCCCGCCGTCGCGTTCGACTCGCCTTACCGCGTCCAAAAATCGCTGGCGTTGATCGCCGAGGTTCTCCCCGAACGCCACCTCACAGTTGGGCGGGAGCTGACCAAGCTGCACGAGGAGGTTCTGCGCGGGACCGCTGCCGAGGTGAGCGGGGCCCTGGGTGATCGCGCGCGCGGCGAGTTTACGCTTGTCTTTAGTGGACGGGATCGGCCACCAGGAGCCTGATATCGCGGCAGGTCCCCGAAGGGGACCGGTCGGGGCGTCGAGGCGAAGGCAGGGGTGGCCCTAGGAGGCGCGCATCGATAGATGCGTAACGACGACGGGACGGGCCCCCTAACGCACGCATCGGCGTCCCGAGCCGATGAGATCAGGTTCCTCGCTGGCCGATACTGTCCACCTAGTGGACGTTAAAAACATCCGAACCGTGCTCGTTGCGCCGGCCTGGCCTTATGCCAACGGTCCGCGCCATGTGGGTCACGTTGCGGGCTTTGCCGTGCCGGCTGACGTGCTCGCTCGCTTCGAGCGGCTGCGCGGGTCGCGCGTGCTCATGGCGAGCGGCACCGACGAGCACGGCACGCCGATCACCTACGAGGCTGACAGGAAGGGCGTCCCGCCACGCGAGTTCGTCGACCAGAACAACGCCGTGATAGTCGAGGACCTGCGCCGCCTGGGGATGACCTACGACATCTTCACGAGAACCACCACCGCCAACCATTACCGCGTGACCCAGGAC